>Ga0070738_10000690_pt1 | contig 87694 bp, 105 predicted proteins | sample Coa_R2_2_FD_66446 | JGI IMG/M metagenome (GOLD analysis project Ga0070738, IMG submission 66446) | Surface soil microbial communities from Centralia Pennsylvania, which are recovering from an underground coalmine fire - Coalmine... | ecosystem: Environmental > Terrestrial > Soil > Unclassified...
GGGGCGTGGCTCAGCCTGGCTAGAGCGCCTGGTTCGGGACCAGGAGGTCGGTGGTTCGAATCCACTCGCCCCGACCAATTCCTTCAATAACTTGCAAGGATTGGACGACCAAACAACCCACCCAACTGCCCACCCAGTTCCGAAGTTGCTACCCGATTCGTTCGCTCCTATACTGCGGGCATGGCGAAGAACGCTGCCACACACCCCTCACCGGCCCCTTCTTCCGCCAGCCAACCGCCCGATTCTCGCCCTGCACTCGCTCCCGTCATCGAGATCAACGTTCGCCACATCGGTCGCACGCCACAGCCAGAGAAGCTGACTGGAAGCGAGGCTCCGGAAGGCTGGATCAAGAGGATTGACCGGCCGCGCGAAGGCAAGGTCTGGGTCGGCTTTTTCCATCTCTATGTGGCGGACCCCTCCGGCAGGGCCGTTCGCAGAAAGAAGGAGAAAACGCTGGGCCCCGCCACAATGCCGAAGCACGAGGCCCTGCAGAAGCTCGCCGACTATATCGAGGAATACACAGGCAAGCTCATCCACCAGGGAGAATCCATCGAGAGTTTTGCCGAGCTTTGGAAGGCGTTCGCTGCAGTAAAGGCGGGCTCCTGGGGCAAGAAGATGCGAGAGGACATGAAGTACCTGTTCGACAAGCATGTGCTTCCCGTGCTCGGCCAATACTCCCCCCGCAAAATCACACCGACTCCGCTTCAGTTGCTGGTGAACAAGATGGCCGAGGATGGGTACTCGAGATCCGCGGTAAAGCATATTCGCACGTACTTGAAAGCGTGCTTTGAATACGCAATTGACGAAGATCTCATTCCCAAGAACCCCGCGCGGAAACTCGCGCTGCCGAACATCCACAAAAAACCTTGCGAGAGGTTTCTCAGCGTTGCGGAGGTGCAAGCTCTCCTGACGGCAGCTTCACCGCGCGAACATTTGGTAGTGCGGATTCTCGCGGTTTGTGGCCTGCGACCGGGTGAGGCTCTCGCTTTGCGCATCGACGACTTTGAAGGTAACCAACTTCGCATCGATGAAGCGCTGAAGGAACGGCAGCTGGGAGAGGATCGTATTGGCGATACGAAGACGGACGAAAGCGACAGCTACGTGCCCATACCACCTGATCTCAGCCGCGAGATCGCTGAATGGATCGCGGTTCATCCGCAACGCGACAATCGGCGGGCGTTTCTCTTTCTCAATCGCAGAGGAAGAGCCTTCAGCGTCGGCAACTATCTAAAGAAACAATTGAAGCCGCTCGCGAAGAGTGTGGGCATCCAAGATCTGACACAACTTGATCGCCTGGTTGAGATTCGCGATTGCGAGTTCCGCAATCGCACAGGCATCGACATCGCCCAAGTCACCAGACGTGTTGGTCGCTTTCGCAAATTCCATAATGTCACGAATTAGTCGCCTCATTCGTTGAACGCCGTTAACGACCGAAGCAAGCAGCCCGGATGATTCTGTATCTAGCGTGCCCCCGGCACGGCTTAACAATAGTTCTGTCATCGCTCCTATGGTACGCAGCGGCTCTTGAAGGTCGTGCGAGGCTGTGTAGGCAAAGCGCTCGAGGCCTTCATTCAACCGCGCCAGTTCTTCCGTGCGGCTCGCGAGGGCATCTGCCAGTTTCTTTTCGTTATCGATGTCGGAACACACTCCAAACCATTTCTCAACCGCACCATCGGAATCTGATAGCGGTTTGGCGTGCCATTTGAACCACCTATACGCGCCGTCATGCCCCCGAAGGCGAAAAACCGTCTCAAACTGGTCACGCAGCTTCAAACGCGTGGACAATTCAGCTTCCATCCCAGCCCGATCGGCGGGGTGAATGAGATCAAGCCAGCCATGTCCCACCAACGCTGACAACTCTCTGCCGCTGTATTCACTGAAATGCTTGTTCAAGTACTCCGCGGCGCCCTCGGCAGTTGATGTAAATAAGATCTCGGGGACTGTTGCGGTGATCATTTCGAGTTTCGCCTCACTCTGTTGAAGGGCGATTAACGATTGCCTCAGCCGCGTCCTGGCTAGGTGGAAGCGGTGGATTACAAGAATCATTAGCACGCCTAACGCTATAAACACACCTAACATTATCGAGTCGCGACGAGCATCATGGATGAACCAGGTGTACCGGGGTTCAATGAACAGATAGTCGCAGAGTGGGACGGTTAACAAAGTTGCACCGATTCCAGCCCAGATGTCACCATAGAGCGCCGCAATTACAACCGCTATTGCAAAGAACAAGAATGGACTGTGTTCGTGCAACAGCGGGTCCAAAGAAAACCGGACTCCGGCCGCCAGGGTAGCCGCCACCAAGGCAATGAGAATGGGGTGATTAACTTCGGGCGAAGGCCGAAATGTTCTCAACATCGCGCTAAGGCCATCCGAGTACGGTATTTTCATTGCACCATCCATCCGCGAAGTCCTGTGCTTCATGCTTCATTGTGAAACCCGAACGCCTTGCATACACGTGCCAGGAACCATCTGTCGGTTTCGGCTTGAGCGTAGCAGTAGGGACCGACTGCACTCTTTGCAGATAATGAACACCGCAGTATCCCACGCCGGTTCGAAGACCGCAAGTAAAATGTTGCCGATAAAAACGAAATGCATTCGATGTGATTTGAAAGTGCACGGCCTGCGCTATTTCACCCATCTCACCCACATCGCAGGCTGAGTCGAAACGTGAGCAGTTTGGCTCGTCGGAACCAGCGCAGGAGTTCTTGCTGTGTCCGGAGTTGGATCGTTGATTTAGCACAGCGACGTACTTTTTGACGGTGCTCGTGTGAACGAGGGCTCACTTGCTTATTCTGTTCCATCTCCTCTCGCACGAAGATGCAAGGGTCCGGCACGCTTCGCGGGGATTCGAAAAGCCTTGACAACAGCTTGACGGGCTTGCCGGCATTCTTGACAGTGTTTTGAGATCCCTTACGTTACATTCATGAGTGGGCCAACACATGGAGAAAACGTTAAGAAGCAAGCCACTTGTCGGGAATCTGACATGCGATGAACATGAGCGGCATAACCAGCGTTGGGGGGTAATCCTTGCCGGCGGCGACGGAAAGCGTTTGCTCCCCTTGACAAGGAAGATCACGGGAAGCGAATGTCCAAAGCAGTTTTGTTCAATTCTCGATGGCGAGACACTGTTGAGCCAATCGCGACACAGGGTCGGACGAATGGTCAGTTCTAGAAAGACGCTGGTCGTCGTCACAGAAGCGCACGATCGCTTCTACGCCGATCAGGTGTCTGGGCTGCACTCGTCATGCCTGCTGGCGCAGCCCTACAATCGTGGCACGGCATCAGCCATCATTTACAGCCTATTGCGTGTTCGCGCGTTAGATCCGGGAGCCATCATTAGCTTTTTTCCTTCCGACCATCATTTCGAAGACGACGAAGGTCTTGTTACGGCAATGGAGCCAGCCTTTAGAGCGGCGGAACGCCAGTTCGAAGGCGTGATCTTGCTCGGCATTACGCCTTCAGGGCCGGAGGTGCAGTATGGCTGGATCGAGCCTGGCTCGCCCTTGACAGATCAAGGGTCGATCTCACGGGTGAGCCGCTTTTGGGAGAAGCCGTCCTTGGCGCTTGCCTCTGCGCTGATGGATCGAGGTTGCCTCTGGAACAGCTTTATAATGGTGGGCCGAATAGATTGCTTCCTGAGTCTCATCCGGAGAAGTGCCTCGTTTGCTGCAGTCCTTCGAGTCGATTGAACCGGCATTTTTCACTGGAGCGGAGCGAGAGGCCTTGCTGGATCTGTACTCGGGCATCCCGGAAATTAACTTTTCAGATGAAGTCCTAGCCGCTAATCCGTACGACCTTGCTGTGCTCTCCGCCGGAGACCTGGGCTGGAGCGACTTGGGTGATACGGAACGAGTATTTTCTGTCCTGGACCGCAAAGGGGCTAGACCGGCTTGGGCCTCTCGCGACCCGGGCGAGGAGCGCCCGTCAAGTTTGAAAGTTGCTGCCGGATGTTGACAAAACCGGATTCCGCGCTGACCTATCGACTCGCTCGGTCATTGCTGGCGATCGAAGTTGAGGCGCCCGACAGGCGTCATTTAGTCACAATTCCGGTGAATGCCGTCGTGGAGCAGACGTCCGAATTTGCGTCTGCTTCTGGCTTCGTGACCATCCGTTGGCAAGCGCGGACCTACTTGGTATTTGATGAGGACCTGCAAAAACAACCTACTCTGTTGCAAAGAGTTTCCGGGGTGGGACATCAGAAAGGGTTGCGTCCGGTCCGGCCAAGCAGTTGACACGGCTTGCGTTGGCATTGGCTTTCGAAAACGATCAACTGCGAGTATGCTCAACCGAGTAGAGGACGATTCACCCGAAAGCCGTGCTGCAGCGTCGTCCGGGAAGTTTGAAGCCGGCCTTGCAGGAGCTTTCGCGCACGATGCAGACGGCATTTTACAGTCTGCTCCGAGATTCCGAGCGAGCGGGCAACCTCTGCCGTGCTCAGTTCCTCCATCGCTCTCATCTGAAAGACGATGAGGTATCTGATCGAGTGCGGTCTGCAAGTGGTTGTTCAGTTCTACCTCGAAAAGCCGTTCTTCCGGATCCAGGGATATCGAGTTCGGCGTGGCAGCGGCTCCCGACTCGAAATTCTCCTCCTCCAATTGCTGGTGACGCCGCGCGCTTCGTGCTCGCGAAATACCCTCGTTGATCATGATTCGTGTCAGCCAAGTGAAAAAACTGGATTGTCCGCTGAACTGGTTGAGATGCACGAGTGCTCGCATGTGGGCCGTTTGCATCGCGTCCTCCACCTCGGCGTCGTTTCGGAGCATTCGCTGCAGTATCGGATACAGACGATGTCGGTAACGGAACATGAGAATGGAATAGAGCGAAGTATCTCCAGCCAGAATGCGTTCAATGACGTGATCGTCGGGTGTCGAATCCTGATTTTGAGAAGAGGTGTTCTGCATTGAAGGCTAACCCCTGTCTGGCAACACCGGGCGCTGCAAGATTCGCCAAACTACCTGCCTTCCAGGAATCGCGCGGTGCGGCTCGCAAACAGTCACGCTTTGAGTTTACGAAGTACGGCGTCAAAACCGGATCAAAAGTGAAGTTGACTCTGTCAATGGTGAGTCAATTTGAGCGTTCTCCGCCGAACCTGCCCCACGCCGGTCGAGGCGCGTCACTTTCTTATAGAATCGGAGGTTCATAACGTCTCGATGCGTAACGAAGTCGTTGATAGTCAAGCCTTGAGTCGGCTGCTACGTTTGGCAACCCGCAATGATCGTCCGGCTGGGTCGAAGCATTGGTCTCGATCTCTGGGGTTTGGGGCACAGTGGGCGGGGGACCTGGACTGGCGCTCTGCTCTCGCGGCTTTGGCTCCCGTCAGCTTTCTTACCATTGCTGGCGTCTGGATAGAACCGATCATTAAAGGACCAAACCTCGCCGTCTTGTACATGCTTGCGGTGGTCTTTACTGCCTTACGGTGGGGACGATGGGCGGCCGTTCTGAGCGCGATCTCGGGCGCGCTCCTTTTTGACTATTTTTTTGTGCCGCCCTATCGCAGTTTTTCGCTCAGCGACGTTTGGTATTTGATCACGCTGATTGGTCTGTTGTCCGTCGGGCTGCTTGTCAGCATGTTGACGCTCGCCGCGAGAGAAGAGGCCGCCGCGGCCCGCGCCCGGGAGGTACAAACGGCGGCACTGTACTCGCTTACCAAGTCGTTAGCAGCCGAGAATGATCTGGATCAGATACTGCGCGTGATTGGGCAACACATGTTCGAGACGTTCCAAACGCCGATCATGATGTGGATGCCTGGTGATGGAGGATTGGCGATTCGGTACTGCAACGAGGAGTTTGCTCCGAACGAAGTCACGCGAGTGGCCGCTGAGTGGGTATTTGAGAGCGGGCAAGTGGCCGGTTATGGGACCGCGAGATTCTCAGACTCACGGGTATACTGCCTGCCGCTAAAGACCTGGAGGGCCGTGGAGGGAGTGCTAGGCGTCCGGGTAGATAACGCGAAGGAGTGGCTTGCACCACAGCTACGGCCGTTGTTGGAGACATTCGCCAATCAGGCCGCTTTGGCAATTACAAGAGCAGTTCTGGCCAAGGAAGCCCAGCGCATCGAGGTGATTCAGGAGGCGGACAAACTTCAAAAGGCTCTCTTGAATTCGATTTCGCACAATTTGAGGACACCGTTATCCTCGGTTACCGGTGCGCTCAACAGCGTGCTGGAGGATGGCACCCTGCTGGACGTGTCCACGCAACGTGAGTTGCTGAAGACAGCACAAGAAGAAGCAAGACGTCTAAACCAGCTGTTGCAAAACCTGCTGGATATGACGCGCCTGGAAGGCGGCATCTTGCATCTGAAAACTGAGCTGCATGACATCCAGGATGCCGTGGGGGCCGCTCTGGAGCAGCTTGCCACCGTGGCTCAACAGCGGCCGATCACCATTAGCATTCCTCCCAACCTGCCGCTCGTCCGAATGGACTTCGTCCCGATTGTGCAGGTGCTCGTAAACCTGCTTGATAACGCGCTAAAGTATTCACCAGTTGACGCGCCGATCGAAGTTGGAGCTGCGCTGGATGCGAACCAAGTGCAGATCCGGGTTGCCGATTCCGGAAAGGGGATACCGGAACAGTACTTGCAGCGCGTGTTTGAGAAGTTTTTCCGTGGGGCGCCGGCAGAAGCGCCCGGCGGTGCGGGACTTGGCCTTTCCATCTGCAAGGGATTGGTTGAAGCCCACCATGGACGGATTTGGGCGCAGCGCCGGGAGCAAGGTGGGACAGAGGTTATCTTTTCTCTCCCGTTATGATCGAAAAGATGGATAATCCGGGGCCACGAGTGTTGATCGTTGATGACGAAGTGGCAATTCGCCGGTTCTTAAGGCCATCGCTTGTCGCGCACGGATACTCCGTATACGAGGCCTCGTCTGGGGAGGAGGCTCTGCAGATTGTTCCGGCAAGCCGTCCGGACATCATCATCCTCGATCTCTGCCTTCCGGGTATGGGAGGAACGGAAGTAATCCGCTGTCTTCGGGAATGGACCCAAACTCCCATCATCATTCTATCCGTCGAGGGTGAGGAATCTGTAAAGATCGCTGCATTAGATGCGGGCGCCGATGACTACCTCACCAAGCCTTTTGGCCCGGGCGAACTTCTGGCGCGCATCCGGGCCTCGCTACGCCGGGTCATCAAGCCGGAAGGCGAGCCCGTCTTCACAGCAGGCGACCTCACAGTCAACTTGGCCGAGCGGGTGGTACGCCTTCGCGAAACGGAGGTCCAGCTTACGCCCACCGAGTACAGTTTGCTCAAGACGCTAGTGGCCCACGCGAACAAGCTCCTCACCCACCGGCAACTGGTTCGCGAAGTCTGGGGCGGAGCGCACTACGAAGACGCACCGCACTTGCTACGCGTTAACATCAGTAACCTGCGCCGAAAAATCGAGACCGAACCATCTCGGCCGCGATACATCATTACCGAGCCGGGCGTGGGGTATCGCCTTCGCACCGAGACCCCATCGCCAAAGGTGATCTAGAAGCCTACTGAACTGGCCCTAGCAAGCAGGCCCTCTTGACGAACGCCACGCATCAGGACAATTTTGACGATTCCTTGATGGATATCGACAACTTTTTGACGCCTTCCAGATTTAACGATCGGTACGATTAAGCTGTGGATATATCTTCCTGCAATCCCGTCTCGCGGGGGCTTCCTTGAGCGACCCCTCGCCGCGGGTTCTTTTGGGCGATGACGAACAATTGGTGCGCCGTGTCCTACGCGCATTATTGACATCGCGCGGCTACGTCATATATGAGGCAGGCAACGGTGAACAGGTGCTCCATGCGGCGTCCAGTCTCCGGCCGGACGTGATCCTGCTCGACCTCGGTCTTCCGGATATCGACGGGATTGAAGTGGTTCGCCGTCTTCGCCAGTTCGCCCATACGCCGATCATTATCCTCTCGGTTCGAGCTTCGGAATCAGACAAGATCGAAGCGCTGGACGCCGGTGCGGATGACTACTTGACGAAACCCTACCAACCCGCCGAACTGTGCGAACGCATCCGCACTGCGATTCTTTGGAATTCTTCCGCTGAAGAAGTGGTCCGCGTTGCGGACGACCTGACTGTGGACTTGCAGCACCATTCCGTTCAAATTGGCAACAAAATAATCCAGCTGACCGCGAACGAGTATGACGTTTTGGAAGTACTAGTCGTCAATGCCGGCCGGTTGCTGACGCAACGCCGGCTGGCCCATGAAGTGTGGTCCGACAAGAGCGATGAGGAGGCGGTTCAACTGTTGCGGACAACGATCAGCAACCTTCGCGCAAAACTGGAAGCCGATCCGGCGCGCCCGCGCCACATTGTCACCGAACCGGGCGTGGGATACCGGTTGCGAATAGCGTTAGACAGTCAGAGCCGGGGAAAGCCAACTGGACCTCCGAGTTGAGGTCCTTCACCGATTGGCATTGTTCGCGGCCGTTCGGGGTCTGTTCGCTTTAAGACTTGAAAGCGAGGTAAAAGCTATGTGTGACTACTCCTTGATGATGGTTCCCAATCGGCTCGCCATAGAAGGCGAGGAATTGGTCGCCCACAAATTTCAAAGCGGCACTACGGGGTTTGTCTCTTGCTCGGATTTCGTGATCTGGCGGGCGGAGAGGCAGCCAAAAGGCCTATGGGGCCGCCTGAAGGGTTGGTTTTCTTCAGCGGACGATCCCACACCAGTCGTGTGCATTCCACCTGGGGCGCGGCTCCTCGTCGAAGGAATTTCCGGCTCCCTCAGTGGAGGGTCCCTCTCCGGTGCATCTGAACTGGCGACTTTCACCCAGCTTTCGGCCGAAGCGAACCAGCACCGTGATGCTTTATGTTTCGACGATGGGGCAATAGTTCGCTTGGCAATGCTTGCGGAAGGGCAAAGGGTGAAGGTGCTGCGGCTCTCCTCGTTTGAGGAGAGGCAGCCGACATCGGAAACGCTAAGAAGCGTTCACGCTGCATAACGCGATCTAGCTTTAGACTAGCTCTTCGCGGGAAGCTTTCTGCCGATGGGGCCGTTCTGTTTTGCCGGCTGATTCAGGTACCCCAGCCGTTCCTGTTGATCCAGCAGCAGGTGAAAATAGACGAGCCCTCCATATGGAGCCCATTTCTTGAGGACGCGCTGAGCGCTGTCGTAGTTAAGCGGTTTGCGCAAACCCAGCCACCTTTCCAGGTTGTTGCGTGCGCCAACGTCATCGCCTGGAAAAATGTTCGTGCGGCCTAAGCCGCGCAACGACACATATTCTGCAGTCCAACGCCCAATCCCGCGGAGTTGCTGCAAGCTGGCGAGCGCGTCTTGGTCGCTTGCCTGTTCCAGAGCGGCAGGTTGGAACCGGTTGTCGCAAATCGCCTGTGCCAGCTCGATCAGCGACCGCGCTTTATTGTGGCTGTATCCAAGCCGCACCAACTGCTCGGGATCGGCCGATTTTATATCGTTTGGCTCCGGAAATGCGCGCCGGCCGTGCAAGTCCCCACGTATTGCTCGACCAGCCGGTTTATCAGGATGATTCCCACCGTCAAGCTGAGTTGCTGGCAAGTGATGCCGTTGGTCAGCGCTTCGAAGAGGGTCAAGAAGCGCGGCGGCTTAAACCCGAGGAATCGCTCCGCTAGCGGGGCCAGCCGTCTGTCCGATCGTGCGAAGCGATAGAAAGCGGACAGATCAACGTCGATCCCCAGGAGCCTCGTTAGGGCAGCTATTACTTGCTTCTTGATTTTAGACGAAATCTGAGAGCCGCTTAGCGTGACCACCAATTCATCGCCGCGCTGCACTGCGCTAAGGTCCACAGGTACGCCTTCGACGACCAGCACGCGCTGGTATGTCTCGCCATCCCACAAATCCCATGTATTGTTGGGCCGCCGGCGTAAGACCCAACTCGTGAGGTCGAGGCGGAACGGTTGTTTGGGCGTCAGACGAACGGAAGGCATTCCGCTTTCCTCGCGAAGCTTAGGCGGGAGGGGAATCGTGTTTGGCTTACGTTGATGCCAACGCCAAGGCAGGTTGGTACACGCATCGGGGATCTTCCGCCAAGTAGTTTCCTGTAATCGCATACGCCCGGGCTCGCGACCCGCCGCAGATCTTTCGATACTCACATTCGCCACACTTCCCCTCGAGCTGGTTTTCATCTCGCAATGTGAGGAACAACGGCGCACTGCGGTAGATCTCCACAAGCGAGTCCCGGCGCACGTTCCCGGCGGCGAGTGGTAGAAACCCACTTGGGCAGATGTCGCCAGTGTGAGACACAAATACCAGACCCTTGCCGTCATTGATGCCGATTTGACGGCGGATCGCACTTGCATGCGTGTTGGTCCCACTTGGCTGCCGCAGCCGCGCAATGTACCGGCGATAGTGCTGCGCCTCGGTGGTCTTGATGTCAAACGGCGCATCGAGGGAAATGGAGTGCAGGCGCGCAAAAACCGATTCGTACTCCTCTGCTTGAAGGTCGTCAGTTAACAGGGCGCGCCCGGTAACGACCAGGAAGAAAACGCTCCACAGCTTGGCGCCGTTTTCCGCCACCAGGCGGGCGATCTTTTCCAACTGGCCCAGGTTCCGCCGTGTCACGGTGGTGTTGACCTGTGTCTCGAGTCCCAGATTGCGTGCTTCCTTGAGGGCTACAAGAGTTCGATGAAATGAGCCGTGCACGCCTCGAAATCCATCGTGACTGATTTCGTCGGCGCCGTCCAGCGAAACGGCCATGCGAGAAACGCCCGTGCGTTGCATTGCCGCGATCGCCTCGCGGCTGAGGAGCGGCGTCGCGCTGGGGGTAATCGTCGTCCGCAGACCGAGGCGGACGCTCTCGGAAAGAAGCTCGAAGATGTCCGATCGCTTCAGAGGGTCCCCGCCCGTGAATATCATCAGCGGCTCCCCAAATGAACGTACTTCGGACAACAGGCCGAAGCCCTCTTCCGTGGTGAGTTCATCTGGATTGCGGCACGGCACCGCACTTGCGCGGCAGTGCGCGCAGGCCAGATCGCAGGCTTGCGTGACCTCCCAGATCACGAGCAACGGAGCCGAGTCGAAGCGTGTCATAACCAAATAATGCTCCAAAGGGCCAGGCTTAAGCAGTGACTTTGGTCACCACCTATGCACGGGCAACCGCCCTCATTTGCCCAACCATCCCGCCATGATCGCTAGGGGAATGGAAATGAACCCAGCCGGGATCAATACCGCAAAGATGTGCGCGGCCCACTTGAGCATTCTCGCGTACCGCGGATGCGAGACACCGAACAAAGGAAATATCGTCCACAAGCCGTGGTACAGGTGCATGCCGAGGAACACCATCGCCACCATATAAAAGAGCGACACCCACAAAATGTGAAACCCCGCCGTCAGATTTCCATACACATCCAGTTCATGGAAAGGCAACCCAAGCGAGCCGGTGGTCAGGTGAAGGACGTGAAAGACAACAAATGCCAAAATCACCGTGCGGCTACGCATCATCGTCCGCGAAGCGTAAGCGGGAGGAACATCCTTCTTCATAAAGTAAGGGATAGGTCGCGCAACGTGCCGTCCTAGCCACCACAGCCTGACGCCAAGCACAATGTGAATCAAAACCGCGGCCAATAACAAGGTCCGGGCAGTCCATAGCATCGCGTAATGGGAGTGGAGAAACGCTGCATACGCATTGATCTGCTCGCGGCCCAGATAAATCTGCAAATTACCAATTAGGTGGCTGAGGACATATAAATACAGAAGCGTACCGGTCACTGCCATGACCGCAGTTTGACCGATCGTCGTGGCGAAGAAAGGGCGCTCAATCTTGATCAACACTGCTTTTCCGTCGTTCCGTGGGGTATGTCGCCGCGGCCCTGTTCTTCTCGCCGCGTCGCACCCCGGGAATCATTTGTTCAGTGCCCGCCTAGTCGCTCTTTTCGCGCTTGAGCCCTTTCATCATGAGCAGGAGCATCACGAGCGGAGTCTTTGCCACGATGGCGTGGTTGAGAAAGGGTGGCATGTGCGCGAACGCTCCCGCTTTCACGGCTTGGGTTTCCACCCCGAGCGTAAGGTCCGCCTCGCCTTCGATGAAATAGAGGGCCGCGGGCATCGGCGCGGTGTGTGCCGAAAGCTCGTGTCCGGCGGAAAATCCGAATAGGACCACTTTCACATCCGCGTCATCGTAGAGTGTCCTGCTGAGGATTCCTCGCTGCGGGATGTCAATTTCCTTGATGATTTCGGGAGCGAAGAAGTGTGTCGGATTCACGAAATGTTTCCCTTTCGGGCGGCAAAGCCGGTCAAACGCCCATCTTCTAGCAAGTGCTGCCACGTTTCAGATCAGATGTTACGAAGGTCTGGCCGCATCCCGCCGTCAACTGAAGTATCTGTTGCGTCGGCTTGGACTCGCAATAGTTCGTTCGTCACGCCCATACGGACGTCTGTAATCGTGACTGCTAGCCGGGTTTCAGCAAGAATAGGATCAAAGACGGGAGAAGAACGTCAATTCATGCCGCTCAAGCAGCCATGGAAGGACTTCAAGTCTGGGCTTTAGAACTACACAACAGAACGCTTACCGTCTTCTATCAAGAGCGAATGATGATCTTCGTTCAATATGACAAGTGTTCCTTTCACGCCTCTACCCGCGGACATGAATGTTTTGAGGTCGCCATGAGGTCTCCTCAAGCTCTTGCATAAAGAACCGGCAGCAACACAAATCTATGTTTTCGTTTTCGCAGATTCTGGTGTCGATTGCCTTTCGGAGCGCTGCGCCGCGGAAGCGACGACCCGGCTATGTCGGTGGCACACCTGCTGTAGAACGAGCACAGTTTGGCTGCCTAGTGAAAGTTGCCTGACGCTTCGGGTGTATTCGATGGTTCTTGACAACAACTTGACGAGCTTCGAGTCGTTCTTGACACTGTTTTGAGATGCCTCGCGTTAAATTCGTGAGTAGGCCAAAACATGGAGAAAGCGTTGAGAGCGAAGCCAGTTGCGCCGCATCTGGTGCCTTGCTGGCGTGAACGGGACAACCATCGTTGGGCAGTGATTCTTGCCGGAGGTGACGGGAAGCGTTTGCTCCCTCTGACAAGAAGAATCGCCGGGGACGACCGACCCAAGCAATTTTGCTCCATTCTGGGTAACGAGACACTGCTAAGCCAAACGCGACGCAGAGTCGGGCGAATTGTCAGTCCCAAGAAGACGCTAGTGGTCGTTACGGAAAAGCATGAGCGCTTTTACGCCGATCAGGTGGCCGGACTCCACTCGTCATGCCTGCTGGTGCAGCCCTACAATTGTGGTACAGGACCAGCGATCATTTACAGCCTGTTGCGTGTCCGCGCGTTAGATCCAAGAGCAGTCATAGCCTTTTTTCCTTCGGACCATCATTTTGCAGATGACGAGGCCCTGGTAGCAGCTATCGAACCTGCTTTCCGGGCTGCGGAACGCCGGTTCCACGGGGTGGTCTTGCTCGGCATCAAACCTTTCAGACCAGAAGTGGAATATGGCTGGGTCGAACCCGGCACGCGCTTGACGAAACAGGGATCGTTGTTTCGTGTGAGCCGGTTTTGGGAGAAGCCGTCTTTGGCGCTTGCCTCTGAACTGATGAATCGAGGGTGTCTGTGGAACGGCTTTATAATGGTGGGCCGTGTTGACTGCTTTCTGAGTCTGATCCGGCGCACGCTTCCGGACTTGGTCCGGTCCGTCGAATCGATCGAGCCGGCATTTTTCACCGGAGCGGAGCGAGAGGCCTTGCTTGATCTCTACTCGGGTGTCACGGCGACTAATTTTTCGGAAACAGTCCTATCGGCTGCTCCCTACGACCTTGCAGTGCTTTCCGCCGGAGACCTTGGCTGGAGCGATTTGGGTGACACCGCTCGGGTTCTCTCCGTCTTGGAACGCAAGGGTGTCAGGCCGGAATGGGCTTTTGGCGTCCAAGAGGAAGAGAGCGCGCGGTATTTGCGAGTTGCGGTCGGATGATGACGATGGCGGATTCGCTGCCCAACTATCAACTCACTCATTCTCTACTCGCGATCGAAAACGAAGCTCCCGATAGGCGTCACTTGCTCAGAATTCCAGCCAATTCCATTGTCAAGCGAACGGCCTCGTGACCATCCATTGGCAAGGCCGAACATATCTGGTATTCGATGAGGATCTGCAAAAGCAACATAGTCTTTTCAATACTCTTGGCAAGGTGGGATATTAGAAAACGCTAAGCTTGGGCGAGTCGATTGTCTATGACCAGCGTCCACAGGTTTCGACGCGGATGCCGCAGGGGTTGTCCACTCGATCGAGCACGGAACACCAGCGTGGTGCACCGGCGTTGCAAGAGCTTTCTGGCACGATGCAGCCGGCATTTTACGCACTGCTCCGAGATTCCGAGCGAGCGGGCGACCTCTGCCGTGCTCAGTTCCTCGAGGGCTCTCATGCGAAAGACAGCGCTATACAGCTGGGGTATCTGATCGAGTGCGGTAAGCACGCTGGCGTTCAGTTCTGCTTCGAGGATCTGCTGCTCAGGATCAAGGGGCATCGACATCAATGCTGCTGCGGTCCCCGAATCGAAATACCAGTCCTCCAATTGCTTGTGCCGCCGCGTCTTTCGCGCGCGCGACACTGCCTCATTGATCATGATCCGCGTCAGCCAGGTGAAAAAACTGGACTGCCCGCTGAACTGGTTGAGATGTGTGAGCGCGCGCAGGTGCGCCGTTTGCATCGTATCCTCCACCTCGGCCTCGTTGCGAAGCATTCGTTGCAGTATTGGATAGAGGCGATGGCGGTAACGAAGCATGTGAGCTCGAATACAGCGAAGTTTCCCCACCCCGAATGAGTCGAATCACGTGATCATCGGGGCTCACGTCTGGGATTCGTGAACATGTTTTCTGCATTAACGACTAACCTCTGCAAGACGCCAGGAAGCGGCGATCGCTCACGACCTGAGTGTACGAAGTCCGGCGTCAAGACTGGATCAAAAGTGAGAGCATCTTCGTCAATGCGTGGTCAATATTGCACGCAGCCCGAGGGTGTTGCCCCGCCTTGGTTTCGGGCCCCGGCGCTTTCTTATAGAATCTCAGGTGCTTGACATCCTGATGCGCGACGAACCCTCTAATAGACCGGCCTTAACTCAACTGGTGGATCTGAAAGCCGGACGCAACGTTCCCCTTGGTTCTCAACCTTTCTCCCGGTTTTTCCGATTGGGACGAGTACCGTCGCAAGAGCGGGATTGGCGTGTGGTTGTAGCTGGCTGCGCCCTGGTCAGCTCGCTCACCGTGGTTGGGTTTTGGATCGAACCGATCATTAAAGGACCCAACCTCGCCATCCTGTACATGCTCGCCGTCGTGTTCGTTGCTCTTCGATGGGGACGATGGGCCGCCGTCTTCAGCGCGGTTTCAAGCGCGCTGTTGTTTGATTATTTCTTCGTCCCGCCGTACCGCAGTTTTGCAGCCACCGACGTTTGGTACTTGATCACGCTGCTGGGTCTGTTGTCAGTCGGGTTGCTCGTCAGCATGCTGACGCTGGCCGCAAGAGAAGAGGCCGCTGCGGCTAAGGCGCGGGAACTGCAAACGGCGGCGCTGTATTCCCTTACCAAGTCATTAGCATCAGAAAATGATTTGGATCAGATGCTCAACGTCATTGAGCGCCATCTTTTCGAGACTTTCCAGAGACCCATCGCAATCTGGATGCCAGCAGAAGGAGGATTGACGATACGGTGTCGCAGCCAGGAGTTTGCATCGGACGAAGTTGAACGTAAGCTCCTCACCCACCGCCAGCTGGTCCGCGAAGTCTGGGGCGGAGCGCACTACGAGGATGCGCAACACTTGCTGCGCGTTAACATCAGCAACCTGCGACGAAAGCTGGAGATCGACCCAGCGCGTCCGCAGTACATCGTTACTGAGCCCGGGGTGGGATACCGTCTTCGCGCCGAACCTCACCCCACCGCCAGAGCATGCGATTGATCAGGCTCAGTGCCTCCATTCCAGATGCAGCGCGATCTCGTTGCTAACATCCAATAACTGGGCCCATGTTAGGAAAGGCCTCTTGCGATGCCTTCGACTGCAACAGCAGCGGGTTATGCGGAACTGAGCCCCGTTAGCGTTCAAACTCTACCTCCTGCTTACTTTTCCGTCGTGATGGCCACCGGTATTGTAGCCGTTGCGTCTTATCTCGAGACGGATGTTCGCTGGCTGGCCCGGGGACTCACTTTCCTGAACGCAGCAATCTTCATTGTGTTATCGGTGCTGATCCTTACACGTGCCATCCGCTATCCACGCCAGATTCTTGGCGACCTCAAGGACTTTAAGCGTGGGCCCGGCTTTTTTACCATCGTGGCTGGGACGGCTGTCCTCGGAAGTCAGATGCTGGTCATCCTAGATCGCCCGGCCGCGGCATTTGTGTTGTGGCTCATCGCAATACCGCTGTGGGCCTGCTTCATGTACGCGATCTTTATTGAGTTCACGATAAACGAGCACAAGCCACGATTCGAAGAGGGGATGAACGGTGGTTGGTTGATCTCGGTGGTCGCAACGCAGGGAATCGCAGATCTCGGGGCGCGGTTATCCGCGCGTTATCCCATTTATCACGGCGAGATCCTGTTTTTCTCTCTTGCTCTGTGGCTCGCCGGTGGCATGCTGTACCTTTGGCTGATCTCATTGATCTTCTATCGCTTTACTTTCTTCCGATTTCGCCCGCAGGACTTCATCCCGCCTTTTTGGATCAATATGGGCGCAATGGCGGTCTCTACGTTGGCGGGTACGACATTGATCGCCCAAGCGTCGAACAGCGGTTTCCTGAAGAGCCTGCTTCCCTTCTTGAAGGGTTTCACTCTGTTCTTCTGGGCCACAGCAACCTGGTGGATTCCTATGCTCGTGATCCTGGCCTATTGGCAGCATGTAATCAAGAAATTGGGTCGAGCCTACACGTTCCTGTACTGGGACGTCGTGTTTCCCATCGGAATGTATACGGCGTGCAGTTACCAGCTTTCGGACGTAATGAACTTGCCTTTCTTGATGTGGCTCCCGCGCGTCTTGATTTACATTGCTTTGCTGACGTGGCTACTCACTTTCACTGGGATGATCCGAACTGGATTGCGGAGTTGGGCTTGGCCGAAGCGGTAAGCTCTCGGGCCCACGCAGGCTGGCCAACTTTGACGATTCCTTGATGGGTAGCGGCTCGTTCTTGACAGTCTCCAGACATAATGATTGCTAGCATTAACGTGTGGGTTAGTATCCTAATAGACATCTCCCGCGAGGACTGCTTTGAGCGACGCCGCACCCAGTGTTCTTTTGGGCGACGACGAGCAATTGATGCGGCGCGTGTTGCGCGCATTACTAAGTTCGCGCGGCTATATCACATACGAGGCTAGTAGCGGCGAAGAAATACTTCAGGCGGCCTCTGGATTACAGCCTGACGTGATTCTGCTCGATCTTGGCCTGCCGGATATCGATGGGATTGAAGTCATTCGCCGTCTCCGTCAATTCGCCCAGACGGCAATTATCATCTTGTCGGTTCGAGCCGCGGCATCTGACAAGATCGCCGCGCTTGACGCCGGTGCCGACGACTACTTGACCAAGCCCTACCAACCAGCGGACCTATGCGAACACGTACGTGCCGCCATACTTCGCAACCATTCCACTGACGAAGCGGTTTGGGTGGGCGGAGATCTCTCCGTAGACTTGCAGCGCCAAGCCGTTCAAGTTGACAACAAGACAATCCAGCTTACGGTAAATGAATATGACCTGCTAAGAGTGCTCGTCCTCAATGCTGGCCGGCTGCTGACACAGCGCCGGTTAGCGCGTGAAGTGTGGAGCGAGAAAGACGACGACGAGGCACTCCAGTTATTGCGGACCACAATCGGTGGACTTCGTGTGAAGCTGGAGACCGATCCAGCGCGCCCGCAGCACATTGTGACGGAGCCTGGCGTGGGTTACCGGTTGCGAGTCGCAACTTAGTCGCCTTGCCAGGCGGCGCGAGATCGTGGGCTCTATGCCATTCCTTATGACTTCACTTGGACCAATTCTGGCTCCGGTTCAAGGCTTTCAGCCCACGAACGTCGAAGGACCTTAACCTTTTGCCCATCGTCTATCAACCGCAGCGCGATGACGACGCCATTGCCGAAACACAATGCCTTGCGAGAAACGCCTGGTGACGGCGAGAATTCAATGAAAAGAGCATCTTCGAATGCCCCAAAATGATATTCTTCCTGCCAAGCCGGCGAGATGTCAAAAACCCGCAAGAGCGCCTCTGAAGGGATCCCCACAACCGGCCGAGGTTCGTCGTCTGATGCAGGTGCATCCGGACCGACGAAGCCGTAGTATTTGAGGAAATCAGCACAAAAACTCTTTATGGATTGCCAGAACCCTGTCTGGATATCAGGAGGGCCAGAAGTCTTTTTGGCGGCGGAAGACGACACAGAACACCGCCACCGCTCGAAGTCAGAGCGCGGCACCATTCCAATCGCTCCACTGTGAAACCTATGTGCAATTAACTCCTCACCTTCGGCGGCCAATCGGCTGCGAAGCTTTATCAGTGAGTAATCATCGAACATATATCCTCCACGAGCAAACACACACACAATCACCCAGCTAACCACGGGAGGTTAGCTCATCGCTCCGTCTTTGAGGCTCGCCCGTCGAATCGCCCAGAGCGGGCGACTTATTGGGTAGTTCCCTGAGTAGCTTACGCTTGGCCGCGAATAACTCCTGGCTCGCCTGCGCCTGTGGAAACAGACGGCATCTGCTTCAATAGCTTGCTCTTTCCAAGGCTCCACAACTCCCTGCCGAAAGCCTCTTCGAGCATGAGCGCGCTGGCGGTATACCACGCTGCGACGGCTGCAATAACAAACAGCCAACCAGTCAGGATCATCAGCCATTCAAGTCCCAGAAACTCTCCGATTGCAGCGGTGGTTGACCCCGCGGCAAGGAAAGTCAGCATCGTGACCAAGCCGCGATTCTGCGCTGCTGCGGCTGCGACACTAACCCATGTGATAGCGGCCAGCACTACGAACCAGAAACCAATTTCCGGCCATGCGCCCGTGGGCGGCGTGAGTTTTCCCACCGCGAAAATCAAATTCAGGACTCCATACGCCATCCAAAATGAACCCCACATTCCATGGATAGCGGTGGCAACTCCGTCACGGGCTTTGTAAGCCCACATGCCCGCCAAGAACTGCGCGAGGCCACCAAAGATAGCTGCAAACGGGAAAAGATACAACGACGTCGTCGAATCTCCGAACCAGTGCGCCATGTGCGCGGCCACTATGAACGTCGCTCCAGCGAGTCCGTAAAGTCCGAGGATCGATGGCGCCGCAATCGGCTGCAGATAGATGCGAGCCTGAGTATCCGACGTTAATTCTCCGTTAGGCATCTCAAACTCCTTTCATTTGTTGGATGCCCCGTGAACTGTTTCGCTGCTCTTCAACGAGGGTTCTTGACGACTGCTTGACAAGCTCCGCTCTATTTTTGACGGTGCCTTGACACGACCGGCGGTAGATTGGACTTGGGTCGTCGATCTCGCGCTAGGCAAATAGCAAATGTTCGCCGCAAACAGATCGTTGCCTGCCGGTGATAGCGCGGGCAGAAGCTACCGAGTCCTTTTCGTAACGGTTCGGTGGTGTCGCTTCCGAAACGCCTTTGCTAATTCCTCAAGCACGGGTGTGGTGCCGGACAGATGTGAGGTCAGCTGGCCTTGATCCTGACCCGGGCTTTCGGGATAGTACTCGTGATGCGGACAGGGGTCGTTGCTTTTAGGAATTGGCGCGATTATTCTTCGCAAGTTGGTAACGGCGCTGTGAAGTGTCGACCGAGCAGCCTGTTTCGGGCCCGGCGGCAGCGCAATTCTGCGTATTTCAAGGAATGTGAAAACGATACCGCCTGTGAGTGCAGCGGCACCTACTATAAGAATGAGGCATTTCTCCCAGGCAAGCCCCAACATGAGTCCCACGATCAGAGCCAAAGTAGCGGCCGCGATCATTGCCAGCACTTCTCCGTATCGCGATGCGATGTCATTTCGTATTCCAGATGTCCATTGCATTGTGCACTACGCTTTCCAGTTACCTACTTATTGGACGTGTCAAGTACGGGCACAGAGAGTTACTACGAACGTGACGGTTTCCGCAGTGGGAGACGATCATTGAAACAAACGACGGTTGCCGACGGTCAGATGCACAGATATTCGTTCGTTATAAATGGCTGTTCGCTCGAGGCGTTCGACGAAAGCAGCATCTAAGAGGAGACGGGAGTGCCTCAGTTCTTTCCGCGAACCGCAAATTCGATTGCGAGACTGACACTCTTAGGCTTCGTTTGCGCCGTCGCATTGATCGCGGCTGCAAGCTACTTCATCGTTGAGTCTCCGTATGAAACACGCCAAGGTGTTCCCCGAGAACAGCCAGTCCCGTTCAGTCACGAGCACCACGCCGGTGATCTCGGCATCGACTGCCGGTATTGTCACACCACGGTTGAGAGTTCGTCGTTCGCCAATATTCCCGCCACCAAGATCTGCATGAATTGTCACTCTCAGATGTGGGCAGTTACTCCAATCTTGGAACCGTTACGCGACAGTTACCGCACTGGAAGATCGATCGCATGGACTCGTGTTCATGATCTTCCGGATTTCGTTTATTTCAACCACAGCATTCACGTCCACAACGGAATCGGCTGCTCTACCTGCCACGGGCGCGTCGACAAAATGCCCATCACGTGGCAAGCCGAGTCTCTTCGCATGGAATGGTGTCTAAGTTGTCACCGTGACCCGGAGCGCTATGTTCGCCCGCGCGACCGAGTCTTCGATATGGATTATCAACCGCCGGCCAACCAGATGGCCTTAGGAAAGCGGTTGGTTAGTGAATATCACATTCAGAGTCTAACTAGTTGTTCAACCTGCCATCGATGAAGCAAAAAATGCCAGCAGCCGACCTTGTTCCGCTGGAAGCTCTTACCACAAATGGCGACCGTGAGCGCTACTGGCGGAGTCTGGACGAGCGATCTGGTTCGGTGCACGACGAGCATGACGAAGTTCCGGAACAGGCCGATGAGTGGCCCGACGAGAGCAGCCGTCGCCGATTCCTGCAGTTGGCGGGTGCGTCTTTGGCCTTAGCGGGCGTTACCGGATGTACACGCCAACCGACAGAGTTCATTTATCCGTACGTTGATTCTCCCGAGCACGCGATTCCAGGGAAGCCGTTGTTTTTCGCCACTGCATCGTTGGTCAATGGAATCGCCGAGGGCGTCTTGGTGGAAAGCCACCTGGGCCGGCCCACCAAGGTGGAGGGCAATCCGGATCATCCCGCCAGCCTGGGTTCGACCTGCGTTCACTCTCAGGCCTGCGTATTGGACCTGTACGATCCCGATCGTGCCCGAGAGATCACCCATCTGGGGGAACCCCAAACCTGGGAACAGTTCCTGCAGGTTCTTCGGATGGCGCTGCCGTTCGCGCGCCAGGGCGATGGCCTCCGCCTGCTCACCGAAACGGTGATTTCTCCAACTCTCGGTGCTCAGATTTCCGCCCTTCTGAAAGCGCTGCCGCTCGCGAAGTGGCACCAGTACGATCCTTGTGGGCGTCACTCGGCGCACGCGGGCGCGCACCTTGCTTTCGGCGAGCCGATGAACACCTACTACAAGCTGGATGCGGCGGACATTGTGCTGGCACTCGACGCGGATTTCCTGACGTGCGGCCCCGGTTCCACGCGCTACGCTCGCGATTTTGCCGCCCGCCGGCGCCGCGGGGACCGATTGGACATGAATCGGCTCTACTCGGTGGAAAGCAGCATGACCAGCACCGGTGGCAAGGCTGATCACCGGCTGCCGCTGCGTTATTCCGAAATTGAGAGGTTTGCGCGCGAGCTTGCAACCGCGATTGGCGCAAAAGGTGTCACTTCGCCGGGTTCGTCCGCACAAGCCGAGTGGATTTCGGCCTTGTCGCAGGACCTGCTGGCGCACCGCGGCGCGTCGGCGATTATTCCCGGCGAGCATCAATCACCGGCGGTTCACGCCTTGGCTCACGCCATGAATACTGTTCTCGGCAACACGGGCAGAACAGTTATGTACACGGACGCGCTCGAGGTCCAGCCCGTCGATGAGATTGCATCTCTGCAGGAACTCGCTCACGACATGGAATCTGGCGCTGTAGAGTTCCTGCTGATTTTTGGCGGCAATCCTGTGTACAACGCTCCAGCTGATCTCGGCTTCGCTGAGCGTCTGAGGAAGGTCAAGACGGCGGCTCATGTCGGACTCCATTTCAACGAAACCTCCGTATTGTGTCATTGGCACATTCCAGAGCCGCACTTCCTGGAAGATTGGAGCGATGCGCGCGCATTCGACGGCACGGTCACGATCCTGCAGCCCTTGATCGAACCGTTGTACGACTCGTACTCGTTTCTGCGTGTGCTGGATGCGATCGTTCAGTTTCCCGGGCGCCAAACCTATGACATTGTGCGAGCGAACTGGGCCGGACAGCACAAAGGCGAAGATTTTGAGGGCTGGTGGAGGAAGTCAGTTCACGACGGGTTGATTCAAGGATCGGCACTGCCCATTAAAAGGGTGGCGCTCAAGGAGGACTGGATCAAGACGCTTCCGCCGGCCCCATCCCTCGACGGTCTAGAGCTGGTTTTCCGACCAGATCCCTACCTATGCGACGGCCGCTTTGCGAACAACACCTGGCTGCAGGAACTTCCGCGGCCGGTCACAAAGCTTACCTGGGACAACGCGGTATATGTGAGTCCAGCTACCGCGAAGAGGCTTGGGCTAGAGAATCAGCGCGTGGTCGAACTACACTTTGGCGGACGCAGCTTGGAGGGTCCGGCCTGGATTTCGCCCGGTCATCCTGACGAGTCCATGACCGCACACCTTGGATACGGCCGAACGCGTGCCGGACGTGCCGGAGACCACGCCGGATTCAACGCCTACCAACTGCGAACTTCTGAGGCGATGTGGTCCGGCCCTGGTCTCGAAATTCGAAAGACCGGAAAAGTCTATGCCCTCGCCTCAACTCAGATGCAGCAGTCCATGGAAGGCCGCAACCTGATCATCGCCAACACGGCGGATGGGTACAGAAAAGACCCCGATTTCGTCCAGCACATCCAGGAGCCCGTCCCGAAGGATCTTTCGCTTTACCCGGCGTGGAACTACACCGGTTACGCCTGGGGCATGTCGATCGATCTGACAGCCTGCGTCGGTTGCAACGCGTGCGTGATCGCGTGTCAGGCGGAAAACAACATCCCGGTGGTTGGGAAAGAGCAAGTCCTCTCGCGGCGCGCGATGCATTGGTTGCGCATCGACACTTACTACAAGGGCAGCGCCGATCGCCCCGAAGTGTACTACCAGCCGGTTCCCTGCATGCAATGCGAAGACGCCCCTTGCGAGCTGGTGTGTCCAGTGCAAGCCACCAACCATAGCCGCGACGGCCTGAACGACATGGTTTACAACCGCTGTGTGGGCACGCGCTATTGCTCCAACAATTGCCCTTACAAAGTACGCCGATTCAACTTTCTTCGTTTTCAAGACTGGACCACGGAAACCCTCAAGCTACAGCGCAATCCGGATGTGACGGTACGGAGCCGGGGCGTCATGGAAAAGTGTACCTACTGCGTGCAGCGAATTCGCGAAGGCGAAATACGCTCTAATCTCGAAAATCGCTTCATTCGAGACGGCGAGATTCAGACCGCCTGCCAACAAGTGTGTCCAACTCAGGCGATCGTGTTTGGCGATATCAACAATCGCGGCAATCGCGTCGCGAAGCTCAAGGCGGAAAAGTTGAACTATGCTCTGCTGGCGGAGTTGAATACCCGCCCTCGCACCACCTACCTCGCGGAACTAAGGAATCCCAATCCCGAGCTGAAGGATAGGGCCACGTGACGGTTGCCGAGAAACAACGTCACTCCGTGCGCGCACCCGATCCCGATGTGGCGCTGCCCGTGATCGGGCCCAGCCAGACGTTTGGGACCGTGACCACGCAGATCTCATCCGTCATCTTGTCGCGCAAAACGCCCTGGCCGTGGTGGGGGACGTTTGCATTTGGACTGTTGCTGGTCGGCGGATTCACTGTCGCGGTCACCTGGGTATTCGGAAAGGGCGTGGGCATCTGGGGAATCGAAATCCCTGTCGCGTGGGGCTTTGCGATCACAAACTTTGTGTGGTGGATCGGAATCGGACACGCCGGGACATTGATCTCTGCGTTCTTGCTGCTCCTCAACCAGAGCTGGCGTAGCTCCATCAACCGCTTCGCCGAGGCCATGACGATCTTCGCAGTGATGTGTGCCGGCATGTTCCCGTTGCTGCACTTGGGAAGGCCGTGGGTTTTCTATTGGCTGTTGCCATACCCCAACACGATGACCATACAGCCGCAGTTCCGCAGCCCGCTGGTATGGGACGTGTTTGCAGTTTCCACCTACTTCACCGTTTCGCTTTTGTTTTGGTATCTGGGCATGATCCCGGACTTGGCAACTCTGCGCGATCGGGCCAAGAACCGGTTCGTCTATGGTCTTTACGGCGTTCTTTGCTGGGGCTGGCGCGGATCGCATCGGCATTGGAAGTTGCACGAAACCGCGTCCATTCTGCTGGCGGGTCTGGCGACGCCGCTAGTGCTCTCGGTGCACACGGTAGTGAGTTTCGATTTCACCATCGCCATTCTCCCCGGATGGCATTCCACTATCTTTCCGCCGTACTTTGTCGCGGGCGCGATTTTTTCAGGCTTCGCGATGGTGTTGGTCCTGGCCATCCCCATCCGCGCAGTCTACGGCCTCCACAATTTGCTGACCGAACGCCATTTGAACAACTGCGCCAAGCTGATGCTCGCCACGGGTCTGATCGTCGCCTATACCTATGCGATCGAGCCCTTCACGGCCTGGTACGGCGGCAATCAGTTCGAGATGTACATGGTTCACAACCGCGCGGTTGGGCCGTATGCGTGGGCCTTCTGGACCGTCATCGCCTGCAACGTAGTCATTCCGCAGTTGCTGTGGTTCTACAAAATGAGGACCCGCCCCAAGCCGCTGTTCTGGATCTCGATCGCCATCCTGTATGGCATGTGGCTGGAGCGCTACATGATCATCATCACGGCGCTGCATCGTGATTTTGTGCCGTCTTCCTGGTCTAACTTCATCGCCACTGGTTGGGACAACATCACGCTGTACGGCTCCATCGGAGTATTCATTTTGCTGTTCATGCTGTTCATACGCTTTCTTCCCATGATCTCGATGTACGAGGTTAAGACACTGCTGCCGTTCTCAAGCCCCGGTGGGGGGAGCGAGAAATGACTCCAGCCGTGCCACTGTATGGCCTGGTCGCGGAGTTCGACGACCCCGGCCCCTTGGTGGATGCCGCACGAAGCGTTCATGACAAGGGCTATCGCAACGTGGAAGCCTACACTCCCTATCAAGTCAGGGAGCTGGATGAACTCCTCGAAGAGAAACCATGGCTGCCGCTGATCGTGCTAATCGGCGGCATTCTGGGTTTCTTGACCGCCTGGAGCATGGAATATTACATCGCGGTCATCGACTACCCGACCAACATTGGCGGGCGGCCGCTCAATAGCTGGCCTTCGTTCATCGTGATTATGTTCGAGCTCACGATCCTGTTCGCTTCAATTTTCGCTTTCTTCGGAATGCTCACGCTTTGCGGCTTACCGCTGCCGCATCATCAAATGTTCAACTTGCGGCGCTTCGCCCGCGCTTCCAGCGACCACTTTTTTCTATGCGTTGAGGCGCGCGACCCGATTTTCAATGCGAGCGCCGTCACGGAGTTGCTCGCTGAATTTGAGCCGCTGCAAATCTATCACGTCGAAGATGATTAGGGCCATTCCAGTATTCGTCGCAATGTTGCTGTGCACGGCGTGCCGCCAAGACATGCACGACCAACCCAAGTACAAACCTCTCGCGGCCAGCACGTTCTTCCCGGATGGCCGCTCGGCACGTCCGATTCCGGCGCATACCATCGCGCGCGACGAACTCAACGACAACGACATCATCCATACCGGCGGGTCAAACGGGGATTTTGTGGACACGATCCCGATTCCGGTGAATCTGTCTCTCCTCCAGCGGGGGCATGAACAGTACGACATCTTCTGCAGCCCCTGTCATGGCCGCCTGGGAGACGGCCAAGGCATGGTAGCACAGCGCGGCTTTCACTTTCCAAAGAATTTTGACAGCGACAGATTGCGAGAGGTTCCTCCCGGCTACATCTTTCAGGTGATCTCGAACGGCTACGGGGGCATGGGTGATTACGCCGACCAGATTCCCGATCCGAACGATCGCTGGGCCATTGTCGCCTACCTGCGAGCGCTGCAACTGAGCCGGCATGCCACTGTCGCCGACCTGCCGCCGGCAGGGAAAACGCAATTGGGAGTAACGCAATGAGCCCTTCGTTTCCGATCTCGGCGGAGTTGAGTTTCGATTTGCGGCGCTGGCAGAGGTTCGCTCTGATAGCCGGTATCCTCCTGCTGATCGTCTCGATCATCGGCGCATTCTTCAGCCCCAGCGAGTTCTTCCATTCCTACCTGTTTGGATACCTCTTCTGGATCGGATTGACGCTCGGTTCCATGGCGGTCGTGATGATCCAATACCTGACTGGCGGAGCCTGGGGCGTCGTGAGCCGGCGAACGCTCGAATCGGCGATGCGCACGCTGCCGCTGCTGGTCTTGCTGTTCATCCCGATCCTATTCGGCATCCCGGATCTGTACGACTGGTCGCACGCCGATCGCGTCAACCACGATGCCGTTCTTCTCCATCGCTACGTGTACATGAATCCGGCCTTCTTTATCTCGCGAGCGGTTGTGTACTTCGTCGTGTGGATGTTGTTCGCCTATTTCCTGGACAAATGGTCCGGCGTAGAAGACGAGCGCGGCGATCAGACCATTCGGCTGGCGCGGCTCAGCGCTCCCGGCCTGGTCGTGTATGTATTTACCGTCACGTTCGCAGCCATCGACTGGGCCGAATCGCTCCAGTCGCACTGGTTCTCTACCATCTGGGGATTCATTTTCGTCGTGGGCCAGGGTTTGACGGCCATCAGCTTTGCCATCGTTGCTCTAGCGCTATTGTCACGGCGCGCTCCTATGTCGGGGACAGTGAAGACGTCCCATTTTCACGATCTGGGAAAGCTCCTGTTCATGTTCGTGATGCTGTGGGGCTACCTGGCTTTCTCACAGTTGATTATCGTGTGGTCCGGCAATCTTACGGACGAGATTCCTTGGTATCTGCCGACCTTCGGAACCTCCTGGGGCTGGGTGGGCGGCTTTGGCTTGATCGTGTTCCAGTTTCTGATTCCGTTCCTGCTGCTGCTGTCGAAACAGCTCAAGCGAAACCCGGTGGCGCTATGTTGCGTTGTCGGGATCCTTATTTTCATGCGATTCGTCGATCTGTTCTGGCTCGTCATGCCGCAGGCTTATCGCAACGGGTTCCGGCTGCATTGGCTGAATTTTTCTGTTCCGCTCGCGCTTGGAGGCATCTGGATCGCTGCTTTCTTGTGGCAATTGAAGAAGCGGCCGCTGCTGCCGGTGGGAGCGCCGAATCTGGCGAAGGCGTTGAGTCATGCCGACCACTGATCGCAACATGCTCTTTTCACTGCGCCGATGGCTGGGCTTGGTTCCCGCCCGCACCAGCGCGGTCAGCGCATTTGCCCGTCCGGACGTGCAATTCGAAGATTCCGACATCAGCGGTCTGGGAGTCGTCCTGGCGGGGTTCGGGCTGCTCATTCTGATCTGGATCATTGTCACGTTGCTTTATTTCGTGTTCACGTTTTTCGCGCATCATCGCGCGGCAGTAAGCCCGCCGGCGCTTCCCCTGGCAACGCAGCTCAATTCTGTGCCGCCTGCACCTCGGCTTCAGGTGTCACCGAGGGTCGACCTGAAGGATTTGCGCGCCTATGAAGATTCCCAATTGCACAAATACGCTTGGGTTGACCATCAGAAGGGCATCGTCTCCATACCGATCGAGCGCGCCATGCAACTAGTCGCCACGAGAGGCATCCCGCCTCAAAAGGCGCCAGCGAGTCTGAAGTTATCCGTGCCAGTTGCCGGAACGAGGATGACTGGATTCGAAGGAAAGGTGGAACCGGAGCCCCGATGAAAACGATAATCGCAGTTCTCTTCTCGCTCGCCGCGGTCGCTCCCGCAGTCGCGTCGGATCAAAACCGGCCTATCCTGCCTCCACTGCTCCAGGGCATCGGTATCAACCAACGCCTCAACGCGCAACTTCCGCTCGATACCGAGTTCCGGGATGAAAGCGGCAGAACCACGCCGTTGCGAGCGTACTTCGGCCGGCGGCCGGTACTGCTGGCATTCGTGTATTACACCTGCCCAATGCTTTGCAATCAGATTCTCACCGGTGCAGCCGCAGCATTGCGGCCGTTATCGCTGCGCCCAGGCCGCGATTTCGATGTGGTGGCCATCAGTATCAATCCTTCGGAAACGCCGGCCGATGCGGCCGCTAAGCGCGATTTTGTTGTGCGACGCTATTCGGGCAAGGCTAGCGCGGACGGCTGGCACTTCCTGGTCGGCGACCCGGACGCGATTCACGCCGTGGCAGATGCCGCCGGATTCCACTTTCGCTACGACGCGGCCTCGAAGATGTTCTTACACGCCAGCGGCGTGATGGCCGTAACGCCTAAAGGCAGACTCGCGCGCTATTTCTACGGCGTCGACTACGAGCCGAAGGACCTGAAGCTGGGCTTAATCGAGGCGTCGAACAATAAGATCGGCTCCTTGACCGACCAGGTCCTGCTGTTTTGCTACCACTACGACCCGAAAACGGGCAAGTATGGCGCCGTCGTTATGAACATGCTGCGGGGAGCCGCGGTTGCAGCACTGGCTATTCTTGCGCTCGCACTGACCTTTCTTTGGCGACGAGACCTTCGCGAGCATCGCCATGTATTGAGAGAGGTCCCACATCTATGAGTGCCTCTTCCGTTGCCGGCGAATTCAATTGGCTTTTTTGGACGCTGGTGGTTGTGTGTGGAACGGTGGCCACCGCCATAGCCTGCGTGGTCATCTACTCGGCGCTCCGCTATCACCGCAAGAACGAGAACGAACTTCCTCCACCGCTGCCCTCAAACAACATCAGGCTGGAGGCCGCCTGGACGATCATTCCATTCTTTTTGTTCATGGGCATGTTCGCCTGGGGCGCCAAGCTGTACTTCGATATCGAGCGGCCTCCCGACGACGCACTCCAGGTCTACGTCGTGGCCAAGCAGTGGATGTGGAAGACGCAGCAGTTGGACGGTGCTCGCGAGATCAACCAGCTGCATGTTCCCGTCGGACAGCCGGTGAAACTGCTGATGACGTCGCAGGACGTGATTCACAGCTTCTACGTTCCCGCGTTTCGTATCAAGCAGGATGTTCTTCCGGGACGCTACACGAGCATTTGGTTCCAGGCTACCAAGCCTGGCAAATATCACCTGTTCTGCGCCGAATATTGCGGAACCAAGCATTCCGGCATGATCGGCTGGATCTATGTCATGGAGCGCCAGCAATATCAGCACTGGTTACAGGAAGGCGCCGCTGAGGGCTCGCTCGCCTCCGACGGCGAGAAACTGTTTCATCAGTTCGGCTGTGCCAACTGTCATCACTTCGACGGCCAAGGCCGGTGTCCGAACCTGCAGGGACTGTTTCACAGCACCGTGCATTTGGCCGGCGGAACAACGGTCCTGGCGGATGAGGCCTATATACGGCGCAAGCTCTTCGATCCGCGCGCCACCACTGTGGAAGGTTACGACAAGGACGTCATGCCGGACTTTTCCCACCAACTTACCGAAGAAGACGTCATTCAACTGATTGCCTACATCCGTTCGCTCGGTCCGGCTCCAGGCTCGACCATAGAGTCCAGCCCCGGAAGCACGCCGTCGCAATACGGTAATCAACCTGGCATCGCCTATCCTGGCGCGCCGCCTATTCTGAATCGAACACCGGGGATGCGTTGATATGAGTACAACGGTCGCTGTTCCTGTCGAAACGAATTATCTCACCGAGAAGCAAGGCATTCTTTCCTGGCTGCTGACCACGGACCACAAGCGGATCGGCCTCCTCTACTTCTTTTCGGTAACGGCCTTCTTCTTTGTCGGCGGATTCTTCGCCGTGCTGATGCGTCTCCATCTGCTTACACCGCAGGGCGTGATTGTCGGACCGGAGACTTACAACAAGCTGTTTACCATGCACGGGATCATCATGGTCTGGTTCTTCTTGATCCCATCCATTCCAGCAACGCTAGGAAATTTTCTCATCCCGATGATGATTGGCGCCAAGGACCTGGCGTTTCCGAAACTGAACCTCGCCAGTTGGTACGTATTCATGCTCGGCGGCGCGGTCACGCTCTGGGCACTCGTTCGCGGTGGCGTCGACACCGGCTGGACTTTCTATACACCCTTCAGCACCACCTACTCGACAACATATGTAGTGGGGGCCGCGCTGGGCATTTTTATCTCCGGCTTTTCCTCCATCATGACGGGCATAAATTTTATCGCGACCATCCACCGCATGCGCGCTCCCGGACTGACCTGGTTTCGCCTGCCCATCTTCATCTGGTCGCACTATGCCACCAGCATGATCTTCGTACTGGCAACGCCAGTGCTCGCGATAACGCTCCTGATGGTTTGCTTCGAGCGCCTGTTTCAAGTAGGCATCTTCGATCCGGCGCTCGGCGGCGATCCGGTTCTGTTTCAGCACATGTTTTGGTTTTACTCCCACCCCGCAGTGTACGTTATGATTCTTCCCGCCATGGCGGTAGTGAGCGAGATCATTCCCGTGTTCTCGCGCAGGCCCATTTTCGGTTATACGGCCGTGGCTTATTCCAGCGTAGCGATCGCCGTCGTCGGCTTTTTGGTGTGGGGCCACCACCTGTTCGTCGCTGGCGAATCCGTCTATTCCGCCATGGCCTTCTCTTTCATGAGCTACCTGGTAGCGATTCCTTCGGCCATTAAGGTTTTCAACTGGAGTGCCACCATGGTCAAGGGCTCCATTTCCTGGGATACACCTATGCTGTACGCGATCGGCTTCCTCGGTCTCTTCACCATCGGGGGAATGACCGGCCTGTTTTTAGCTGCGCTCGGCCTGGACGTTCACGTCACCGACACCTATTTCGTGGTCGCGCACTTCCACTACATCATGGTCGGCGGCGCGGTGATGGCGTATCTGGGCGGCGTGCACTACTGGTGGCCCAAGATCAGCGGCAAGATGTATCCGGAGGGACTGGCCAGGCTCTCCGCTCTGATTGTGTTTCTCGGTTTCAACCTCACCTTTTTCCCGCAGTTCGTGCTTGGTTTCCTCGGGATGCCTCGTCGCTACGCCGCGTATCCCGACGAGTTCCAATTTTTGCACGTGCTTTCCACTGCCGGGGCTTCGATCCTGGGAGTCGGCTATGTCCTACCGCTGTGCTATCTGATCTGGGCGTGGAAGTACGGAAAGGAAGCTGGCCCGAATCCTTGGCGTGCGACGGGCCTGGAATGGCAGACCGCCTCACCGCCGCCGGCCCAGAATTTTGACACGACGCCAATCGTTACACGCCCCGCTTACGATTTCGAAGGTATGAAAGAGGAGCTTCACCTTGGCTGATCACGCCGCAGCGCTGGTGCGTGAACATTTCAGTACCGCCGAGCAGCAGCGGGAAACCGAAACGCTCGGCATGTGGATCTTTCTCGCCACTGAGGTCATGTTCTTCGGCGGCTTGTTCGTGGCCTTCACCGTCTACCGCATGTACTATCCGCAGGCATTCGGGACGGGCAGCGCCGGCATGAACATCGTTCTGGGCTCGATCAACACCGCGGTTTTGATCACCAGCAGTTTCACCATGGCGATGGCAGTCCATAGCGCCGAGGTGGGCAACCCGCGGCTTTTGACTCTTCTCCTCATTGTGACCATGCTGCTGGGTTGCATATTCCTGGGGATCAAGTTCACCGAATACTATCAGCACTTTCTGGAGCACAGAATGCCTGGTGTCTGGTTCGACTATGCCGGGCCGGCCGCATCCAAAGTTCAAATGTTTTTTGTCTTTTACTATTTCATGACCGGGCTGCACGCCCTGCACATGATCGTCGGAGTAGGGGTGCTGCTCGTCATTCTGGGGCGCGCAATGGCCGGATCGTTTTCAGCCGGGTACTCTACGCCCGTTGCCATGGCCGGCCTTTATTGGTCGTTCGTAGACATTATTTGGGTTTTCCTGTTCGCGATCTTCTACCTGCAAGGCTTGCATGTGTAAAGAGGTGCTCTAGTGGCTCAACCCGTGGTACCAAAAAGAACCTACCTCCTCGCGTACTTGGTTCTACTCGCGCTCCTGCTATTGACCACCATTCTCGCGTACATCAATATGGGGCCCTTCAGTATGGTGATAGCAATTCTGATTGCAGCGGTGCAGGCGTCTCTCATCGCGTCCTTCTTTATGCAAGCGCTGTATGAGTCCGCACTCGTACGCGTGGTAACCGCCGGCGGTATCGTGTGGTTCCTGATTATGATGACCCTGGTTCTCACCGACTACATTACTCGCGGATGGTTGCCGTTTCCTGGCAAGTGATGGCACCACAGATGATGCTGCTTCCCCCACCGCCGGAGATATTCGGTGAGCAATCGAACTCGCTCGGAGGTCCGCGGCCGTAATTGACCCCTACCGCGCAGCATGAAGTCTGTCAGAGGTTTCGGCCCCGTCACAGGTGCAACGCTGGCCTCTTCCTTGGCTTCCTGTGGCTGACCCGGCTTTTCGAGCTTGATCCCCTCCCAGGCCCAACATACCAGTCCTCCCAAGATCCAAAACATGACGCCAAGAAACAAGATCACTTCTTCCTGCGTCCGAGTGAGGTTTCGAAAGAATATGTTGGCTAAGGCCACGGCACCACAGACGACTCCCGCATAGAACCACCAGCGCACCCATCGGCGCACATGTAGCACGGTGATGGTGCTCGTCGCCGCTGACTTGCTCCTTACGTTAGCAATGTTTGTCACTTTTCCCGGATCTTTCGATTGGGGCACTTGAGACCTCTAATATTTAGATGCTATGGCGATCAAGCTCGGCGGAGAGAGTGGGATTAGGTTCGCGGAATCGCGGACGGCCATGCTTTTCAAAAGTAATCTGCGCAGCATCGGTCTCACCGTCTTCGAAGCTCACTGCCGATGCTGCAAGATACAGGAGCCAAGTTCGATAAGTCACGTCTCCAACCAGAGTCCTGCAAGTTTCGGCGTTCTCCAGGAGCTTGGCCACCCAGGCGCGGCAAGTGAGCGCGTAGTCTCTGCGCAGGTCTTCCATATCGAGCACTTCGAAGCCGGCCCGCTCCGCTTCGTGTACAACATCCGCGAGATGCGCCAACTCGCCACCGGGAAACACGCTTCTCTGCAGGAACAATGTCGCGGGCCCAACCAACACACTTTCCGGACGAACGATTCCCCGGTTAAGAAAGACACCGCCGTCGGCGAGGAGCGAATGAATCTTTCGGAAGTATTCGCTCAAATGTCTGCGCCCGACGTGTTCAAACATCCCGACCGAGGCAATCTTGTCGAAGCATCCTTGAAGGTCGCGGTAATCAGTCTCTTCGATGGTCACCCGCCCGTCCAAGCCGTGGTCTCTCACGACAGCTCGGGCGAATTCGAGTTGAGCGCGACTCAAGGTGCAACCGGTGGCCTGCGCTCCGAATCGCTCCGCAGCATGAACCACCAACGCGCCCCATCCGCACCCCACGTCAAGAAAGCGCTCATCGCGGCGAAGGCTAAGATGCTGGCAGATGCAATCCAGCTTTTCGATCTGGGCCTCCTCCAACGAGCAGCCAGGATGACTAAAGTGACCCGCCGAATAAAGCATTCGCGAATCCAGAAATTGGCGGTAGAAAGCGTTCGAACGATCGTAATGGAAGCGAATGTTTCGCGCGGTTGCGTTCCGGCCATTCAGCAGAGAATCAATGAGCTGCGTCAACCCGGAGACCAGCGAGAACCACAACTGTCGCACCACTGGAGTCTTTTGTTGGCGAACGAACCGAATGGCCGCGCAGAGATCTCCCTGAACTGTTAGTTCACCGTTGACAAACGCATTCGCGGCTGAATACTCGTCCATCCGCAGGATCCGCTTATCGTCAATATCTACTGACCTTATGAGCCTGAATTGCCTGTCACCGTTACAGTAGACATTCCGCCCCTCGCGTGGCTTGGTGACATACTCAGCCTTTGACTTCGCGTCGGTGGTCTGATGATGACTTGCCAATCCCATCTATTGATCAGACGCTACATCAGGTCGTGAGGTTTTGCGATGGCAAACCCTGCTCCAGGCGTGACGTTCGAATTTGCGGCCAAAGCGCGTGCCCACAGCCACTCTGGGACGAACACAATGTGTGTCCATTATCGTGATCGGAGACGTCAGCCTCATCAAGAGCGGTGATATGATCAAAACCGCTTGGAGCATTGTGGAGCTGGTCTTGAACGTATGGCGAGAAGGAATCGGTGAGCCCATCCTCTATCAAGTGCTGCCATCTTTCCGATCAGATGTAGAAAGCCATGGCCGCATCCCGCCGGTGCTCTGCCATCAACTGAAGTATCCGTTGCGTCAGCTTGAACTCACAATAGTTAGTTCGTCACATCCACATGGACGTCTGTAATCGTGACTCCTGGCCGGGTTTCAGAAACAATAGGATCAGGGAACGGGAGGAGGAGCGTTATTCGCGTCACTCAAGCAGCCACCGAGGGGCTTCAACTCTGGGCTTCAGAGCTATACAAGAGAATGCTGACCGCCTTCTATGTGGAAGAGCGGATGAAGATTTTCGTTCGCCAAGGAAAGTGCTCGTTCCACGCGTCGACGAGGGGACATGAATGCCTCCAGGTTGGCATGAGTTTACTCTTGAAGCCAGGCCACGACTGGTTCTTTACGTATTACCGCTCAAAAGCGCTGGCGATCGGCCTGGGGATGCCACTCAAGGACATCTTTCTCGCCATGCTGAGCCGTGATGGGGATCCCAACTCGAACGGGCGAAACATGCCGGAGCAATTTTCATCAGAGGATCTGCGGCTGGTCGCACAGACTGCCTGTACTGGAACGCAGTATTTGCCTGCACTCGGCATGGCCCGTGCCGTCAAGATGGAGGGGAACGACCAGATCGTTTATGTTTCTTCCGGCGAGGGGGCCACTAGTGAAGGAGAGTTCTTCGAAGCGTTGAACTGGGCTGCCCGGGAGAAGCTGCCGGTGCTGTTTGTGGTCCAGAATAACGGATACGCGATTAGCGTCCCGCAGGCGACGCAGACCGCTTCTGAAGTTCATCGGATCGCCGCCGGCTTCAATATGCCCAGCTTCAGTTTGGATGGCACTTCGTTTCAATCGATCTATGAAGCCCTGCCGCCGGTCATCGAACGGATCCGCCAGGGCGGCGGTCCGGCGCTCGTCGAAGCGCACGTAGTGCGGCTCGATCCGCACTCGTCATCGGACGACCAGAAGAAATATCGCCAGCCAAACGAGTTGTCCACGATCTCCGAGGAGGATCCTATTCGGCGGGTTGAAGACTACCTGGTGAAAGAAGGAGCATTGGATCCGGTTCGAATCGACGAGTTGCGGAAACGGTGCAAAGCCGATGTGGACAGGGCCGCGGAGGAGGCTGACGCGCATCCTGCACCGGACGGCTCTGGCCTGCTCGCCTACATTTACGCCAACGATCCGTTGGTTCGGTCGGCTTCGGGCCCGCCAAACTACGTCTCGAATGAGCAGATCACGATGATCGACGCAATCAATCACGGCTTGCGTGAAGAGATGGCGCGGAATCCGAAGATCGTAATGTGGGGCGAAGATGTCGCCGATCCGAAGGGCGGCGTCTTTGGCGTAACGCGGGGCCTTACGACATCGTTTCCCGGCCGCGTGACGAATTCACCACTGGCCGAAGCGAGCATCGTTGGAGTGGCGGGCGGCATGGCAATCGGCGGTTACAAGCCAGTTGTCGAAATCCAGTTTGGCGATTACATCTGGCCAGCCTTTATGCAGATGCGGGATGAGATCGCCACCGTCCGCTGGCGGAGCCAAGGCGCCTGGAGTTGCCCAATTGTTGTTCGAGTTGCAGTGGGCGGTTACATCAAGGGTGGTCCATGGCACTCCGCCTGTATTGAAGCATTTTTTGCGCACATCCCTGGCTGGTACATCGTCTTTCCAAGCTGTGCTGAGGATGCGAAAGGTCTGATCAAAATGGCTGCTCGCGCGGAGGATCCCGTGCTGTTCTTGGAGCACAAGGGTCTTTACCGCAAGCCCCAGGCCAAGAGTCAGGAGCCAGATGCGGAATACCTGGTGCCATTCGGCCGTGGCCGCATTTGTAAAGAAGGTCATGACATCACCGATCGTCACGTGGGGCAGCACGGTTTACACGGTCCTCGAAGCCGTGCGCCAGTTGGAGTCCGCGGGTCACTCGATCGAAGTGATCGATGTGCGGTCGATCGTTCCCCTGGATGAAGAGATCATCTACAGCAGCGTTCAAAAAACGAGCCGAATCGTCGTCGCACACGAAGACAGCCTGTTCATGGGCTTCGGGGCGGAGGTTGCCGCTCGAATCGCGCAGAACTGTTTCAGCTTTCTGGACGCACCGGTCATAAGGATTGCCGCTGAGGACTCCTTCGTCCCTGCGGCTACGAATCTGGAGCTTATGGTGTTGCCATCGGTCGAGGACGTGCGCCGGACGATCGAAGAAGCGCTCCAGTATTGATCTAACAGCACAAGAATCTAATGGTATTCACGTGGCCAGAACGGGCGGTGTTCATTGCTCTCCTCTTGGTCTCCGTATGGGGATTCTGGATGCGCTTTAGAGGACTCTGGCGCAATGTAACCGCCTCTAAACACGATCCTGATTTTACTCTGCGCTCCCTTAGTCTCCGGATCCGTGACGTTGTCCTCGAGGTCTTGCTGCAAAGCAAAGTAATCCGTCAGCGACCGCTGCCCGGCATTGCGCATGCGCTGGTATTTTGGGGGTTCTGTGCCTTTGCACTGATCACCATCAACCATTTCGCCGTGGGCCTGAACACTAGCGTCCTCGATCGCCACGTGCTCGCCGGCAAGTTTTATTACTGGTTTGCGGCCTTCTTCGCCGCCCTGGTGGCGGTCAGCATTGCTGGGCTCGCATTCCGCAGGTTCGTGATACGCCCGCGCTGGCTCGGCAATATCTCGTATGAATCAGGGCTGATCGCCTTCCTGATCTTCTTCCTTATGGTCACTTATCTAGCGACCTTCCTTCCCGGCGGGCAAGAAAGCAAGCCGTTGTGGTGGGCCCACACCTTGACCATCCTCTTCTTCCTGCCCCTGATACCTCACACGAAGCATGTGCACCTCGTCTTGAGCCCCTTCACTGTGTTCACAAAGCGCAACGGGTTTAGCAAGATTCCTCCGCTAGGAGACGAGGACGACTTTGGACTTAAGGCCGGCAAGGACGTTACCAAGCTGGTTGCCTTTCAGGTCTACACCTGTGTTGAGTGTGGGCGCCCCCCACCAGACGGCGGATGCGTGCGAGCTTTTCCTCGGGCAAGCACTCCGCGACGACTTCCGAAATCCCTAGCTGGTGTCCCACATTTTCGGCCACGCTTCGTATATCTCCCGTTAGCAATATCGTCTGCAGTCCCATTGCCTTCAGGGCGAGGATCGCCTGCTGTGCTTCCCGCCGCACCGTGTCGGCTATCGCTATCACGCCGAGAATGGCGTTTTCGCGCGCGACATAGACGGCGGCGGAAGCTGCTTCGCCATTTTGGAGAGAAGCGGGTATGGACAAGCCCCGGTCCTGCATCCAGGCCGCATTGCCCACAAGAACGGTTGATCCGTTCACTTCGGCGGCGATGCCGCGCCCTGGCGTGTAGTGAAAACGCGCAGGTTCCTGCACGCGCAGGCCCCGGCCTTGAGCATACGCCACGATAGCTTTGCCGAGCGGGTGCTCGGAACGCAGTTCGGCGGCAGCCGCCACTTCCAACAACTCCTCGGTGCCGACGCCTTCCGCCGCGAGAATGTTTTGAACTTCCGGTTTGCCGAACGTCAGTGTGCCGGTTTTATCCAGCACGACAGTATCGACACGCCCCAGGGTTTCGAGGTGAATGCCCCCCTTTATGATGGCGCCCAGCCGCGCGCAACGGCCGATCCCGCCAAGGATTGCCAGCGGCGTTCCGGCGGCGATGCCACAGGCGCCAGCCACGATGATCACGGAGATCGTCGAGACGATGTCCCGCGTGATGAGGTAGGTCAGCGCCGCCGTACCAAGCGCGAAATATACCAGATATCCTGCCAAACGGTCGGCCAGCCGTTGCACCGGCGCGCGCGAACGCTCGGCGATCTCTACAGCGTCGATGATCTTGCCGTAGCTCGTGTCCCGGCCAACTCGCTCTGTTCTGATTTCAAGAGCGCCGGACTGATTGATCGAGCCCGCGAATACTTGCCCGCCGGCCATCTTTTCAGCGGGCATGGATTCGCCGGTTATCCGGGATTCATCCACGAAGGAGTGGCCCGATACAACGGTCCCGTCTACGGGAATCCGCACGCCTGGTGCCACCAGAATGGCCTCGCCGAGGCGCAGATCTTCGGCCGGGATGACCTGCACGGAGCCGGATCGCCGGACCGACACCTCACGCGGCAGGAATTCCAGAAGGTCCCGGATGGCCTTGCGGCCGCGCCCGACGGTCAGCCCTTCGAGGACCTCCGCCACGAGTACGAACAGCGTAATCACGAGTGCTGTGAAAAACTGGCCGATGGCGGCAGCCGCGGCGATCGCAATCGTCATCGACAATTCCATCGTCATGCGGCGTTCGCGCATGTTCTCGAAGGCCTCCGTCAATATCGGCCAGCCGCCGACAATGAGACCGATGACCCAGATCACGCTCACTGCGTGGAGCGGCTCCCAAAGCCTAAACCAGACTGCGCCTGCTGCAACGGCTACCAGGGCGATTCGCAAGGCCTCGGGCCACTCGAAGCCATGTTCATGCTCATGCTCGTGATCGCTTTCGGCATGAGCGCCATTGGCATCGATCAGTGCTCCTGGCGCTGTCGTCCGCTTTGCGGCTTCATCCATCAACTTCGTTCTCTGCCCATGTTGCTGATTCATGATTCCCCCTCACTTCAGGTAGGCCCTCAGGACTTCGATAAGTTCGTCAGCCCCTTTCGTCCGCTGCGCCGTGCTGGCGGCCTCGACGACATGCTCCCGGACGTGATCTTCCATGACCTCGGCCATAAGGCCGTTTACGGCGCCACGCACGGAGGCGATGAGCTGGAGCACGTCCGCGCATTCCGACTCGGTTTCAAGGGCACGCTCAATCGCCTCGATTTGGCCGCGTATGCGCCGCACGCGGGCAATAAGCTTCTTTTTCTCGCGAATAGTGTGGGCCATCGGTTTTCCTTCATTATAATATAGGGGGGTATAGTATTTTTTTGAGGAACCACAGAGTCAAGCGGCTTCCGCCCATGCTCCAACGCTCGGTATCGCTATTCCGGCACTTCGGTTTGAATCGCCCAGCTCACTGAGCTAACCCCTGCCTCCAACGACAGCCTGACCACGAGCTGTTCCAGCGCGTCGTCCTGTCGGCCGAGCCCTCTGATCCGCGACGTTACCTTCATCCTGTTGGTCTCTTCAATGTCTTCGCTTCGCAACGAAGTGAGGGTCAAAGGACTCCGCGACATGGCCTGCAACATCAACGCGCGCATATGTGCCTCGTCCTCCGGGCGGCAGATCAGCTCGAATCCATAGGTGACTTCCTGTTCCTCGCTCGTCGCCTGCGCCGGGTAGAGACGGTAAGCGAGAGGCCGTAATACAACATTCGTAGACAGGACAGCTCCCGCGACAATCAATGCAAGAGGCCAATTCCCAAGTCCGCAGATCGCCCCGATGGCCGCCGAACACCAGATGGTCGCAGCGGTGTTAAGCCCTCTCACGCCCCCGGCGTCCTTGAAGATGACACCCGCGCCAAGGAAACCGACACCGGACACGACGTACGAGACGATTTGCTCCTCGCTGCGTGATGTATCGCGGACCATGAATGCGCACATGACGAATGCCGCAGCCCCCGCCGCCACCAAAGCATTCGTCCTCGTTCCTGCCATTCGTTGCCGCCACTGCCTCTCCAGCCCGACGCCGGCACCCATCAGGAGCGCTGCAAAGAGCCGGACTGCAAAGTCAAGAACGTTCACGCGAATTCGTCCTCTCTGCTTTCTTATCCTGCGTGCGTCGCGGCGCTCGAAGCGGCTTCGGTTGCCTGATCGGCTACGCACACAGCGTGCCGGAGAATTCGCTCAAGGTGGCGGGAAATCAGCATGAGATCGACGTACATCGTTGCCTCTCCAGGGCCCGACGTTAGTTGAGTAAGCTTCTCGTACAAAGACCCACACTCCGCACGGATCGCGGACTCTTGTGGCCGGATGGAAAGCCCTTGGGCTGAATCCTCGGTGCGCCAGAAGTCGATCGCCTTCTTCAATATTTCGCGGATTTTGTTAGCGACATCGAATAACTGCGACACGATTTGCGAAGGCGGCCGTCGGTGCATTCCGGACGCCAACGTAACGATCTCGTAGGAGTAATCCCCAATCAACTCCAGATCGACGATTGCGTCGAGCGCCCCGGTAACAAACCGGGCGTCCCTCGCCACCGGTGCCTGAGCGTGATTACGTTCAGACATTGATCACGGATGAGCCGATGCTGGTGATCTGTCTTGGCTTCAAGTTCACTGGCCTTTGCCGTACGATCCGAATTCGGCTCAGAAATCATGCCGACTGCGTCATCGAAGAGGGCCAATGTTGTTTCGCCCATTTCAACCAGGTTCCGTCGAACCCATTCCAACTCCTCGAGGTAATGTGTCGTGCTCATTTGTCTTCGCTCCTGTCCGCAATCTGCACATCTTGATGATGTCTTCGGTTTAAATGCATGAGTTGCTCTTCCAAGCTTCGAACGCTGGCCATCAGAGCCAGGACCCGGCCGTCTTCTTCAGCGCTTACCGGACGGCCCGCCACCTCTGCTTCCCTGACGATTCCCGCCGCCTCTTCGAGCAGAGTCGCTCGCTGACGCTCGATCTGTTCAACATCCATCTTGTTGTCCATGGCAACCCGAAGCGTTTAGAAGGTAAATTTCGCGGCGACCTGCGAAATCCGGGGAGGGGCCGCATGCGTTACGTAGCCAAAGGTGGAACTATTGATGTTCCCATCCACGGCATTGCTGCCGAAAAACTGCGCGTGATTGAAGCTGTTAAATGTTTCGAACCGCAACTCCAGTGTGCGGGACTCGGCGAACCGGGTAGTTTTGTGCAGCGCCATGTCGAAATTGTCCATGCCCGGACCATAGAACATCCTCCGGGCGGCGTTTCCAGGTGTTCCGAGAGCGTTAGGACTGAACAACGATGTATTGAAATATGGCGTGCCGTTGCGTGGGTTCCCGTTGAGCTCCAGTTTGCCCGGAACAACATCCGGTAAATCCACGCCAATCCCATTGACGCCGTTGTTCTGAACGTTGATCAAAGCGTTGTCTCCGAAACTCGCGAACGTAACCGGCAGCCCCGTGGCAAACCGAGTGATCCCCGAAATTGCCCAGCCCTCGACCAGCCGCCCCTTCGCGTGGAACACCTTCGCGAACGGCTGCTCGTAGTTGTAGCTGAAAACGAAGTTCTGCTTGATATCGAATGCGGAAGGTCCGTAATCCTGACGATAGTTGTAGGGGTTCACCTGCTCCTGGAGATTCGACGACCAATCGAGCGACTTGCTGTAGCTGTAGCTCGCCAGCACGGTGAGGGCTCCTTTGGTCCGCTTCAATGTGAGTTGCAGGGCATTGTAATTCGAGTTGCCCATATTGGCGAAGTAGCCATCGCTGCCAATCTCGTTGCTAAATGGTGCCCTTGTCCCGTCCACGATGGTTCCATTCGCCCGGATGTACACGCCATTTTCCCCGAAAGGACCGCACGTGGGTGTGCCGGGAGCGACATCTTGGGGCTGACTGAGACCGAGGCACAGAGATGGGACGCCGGGGTTCGCGCCAAGCGAAGTAAGCAAGTGGCGGCCCAGAGAACCGACGTAACTCGCAGTCGCCAGATAGCTGCTACCGATTTGGCGCTCGATCGTCACGTTGGCCGTCATCGCGTAAGGCGTGCGATTTTTGTAGAAGTAGCTGATCGCGCCGTTGAGGGGAACATATCTGGTCCAGTCGGTTGTGAACGGGTTAGTCGAAGACACGTTGTACGGTGGAACATTGACGGGAAACTGCTGGATGTATTGCGCGCCGGTCAGCGCTCCAACGAACGGCTGAGCGAATTGAGGTGGCTCCGGGCTGACGTAGGTCAGGCCGTACGGTGGATTCCCAGTGGGATACGCAACTGTCAACCCCTCGATCGCGGTGAAGAAACGCCCAGCACCGGCGCGAATGCTCGTCTTGCCTGGCCCGCCCGTTAACTTGCTTAGCAATCCGCTCGACCAGCCGGGAGAATACGCGATCCCCAGTCGCGGAGAGAAATCGTTCAGCGGCGTTGGCGCGATGGTGGAAGGAACGCCGGGATCGCCTGGCAGGACATACCCGGTCGGTGTGCCTGGAAATTGGAGCGAATTCTCGCCGTATATCAACGTCGAGATTTGATTGTGCTCCTCCGACCAGGGCCGAACGTAGTCCCAGCGGAGTCCGTAGTTGATCGTCAGATTCGGACGGATGCGCCAGCTGTCTTCTGCAAAGATACCAGCGTTGACCGATAGCTCGTAGAACGCAGGTGAAGACTGTTGCGAGTAATTGTCGGGCAAACCCAAGAGAAAGTCGGCGAATCCATTGCCGGTTGACTGAGCCCCGGAGCCGAAGAACGAGAACGTCCCGTTCGCGACAAGGTTCGGGAGTTGCTTGACCTTGAATCGAGCGTACTGGCCGCCAAACTTCAGCGTGTGGCTCCCGCGAACTTTCGAGAAATTATCGCTCGCTTCATAGGTGTTGTTCACCTGGCCCAAGGAAAACGGGTTGGTACCGACCGTAAACGTGTTGAAGTACAGCGTCTCGACACCCTCGTACTTCGGGAAACCGGGCTGGATGCCAGTGGGTCCGGTGGCGAATCCTTGAGCGGCTAGGCTCAGTCCGACGCCGCCTTGTGGCGTGCCGAGCTGATTGTTGAGACGCGTGAAGCTGACGCGGGCTTCATTTACTGCGGTCGGGCCAAAACTGATCGTGTGGCTTAGGACGATCAACTGCGTCAGGCCATTGGACAGCGCGTTAAAGCCTGGGACAGTTGCTCCGCCAAAGCCACTGGGATAAGGATTGTTTTGGTCGTAGGAGTCGGCGAGGCAATAAAGGTAGAACGCTCCGCGATTCTCCGAGTTGAAGTCGACGCGCAGCGCACCCTTCCCGTCATTGAGTCGGTTCTTTTCCGCGCCGGAGGAGAATAGTCCACTGCCGATATTGGGAGTGGGGATATATTGCAAGAGCCTCGTCGCCGGTACGGAAAATGCCCGCTGCGGAATGATCGCTTTCGGAAACACGCACTGCGCCGTACTGGTACAGTTGGGCGTGTAGAAGGGCTCGCCGGCCGCCAAGCCATAGCCGAGACGATCCGTGAGCGTTTGGGCTAGATAGGCTCCATTCACCTGTCCGGTCAACGTGCCAGCCGCATCAGCGAAATTGCCGATCCGGTTTGCAAGGGAGGGAACCTGAACCAAACCCGTTTCAAGGCCTTGAATGGTGCGCTGCCTCTGATAGTCACCGAAGAAGAAGACCTTGTTCTTCCGAATCGGCCCGCCCACGGTGGCGCCGAACTGGTTTTGCTGGAATGTGGAGCGTTCGGGGGAAGAGAATCCGCGGGAATCGAGATCCGTGTTGCGAAGGAACTCGAACGCAGAGCCGTGAAAATCATTGCCGCCGGATTTCGTGATTACGTTGATGATTCCCCCGCTATAGCCGCCGTATTCGGCATCGGCATTGCTGGTCAAAATTCGGAACTCAGCGATCGAGTCTAGATTGGGAATGATTCCGGCCTGTTGCCCAATCGTCTCTTGAACACTCGCGCCATTGAGATAGAATCCGTTGGCGGATTCGCGCTGTCCGTCGATGGAGAATTGCCCCGTATTGCCATTGCCGGCAACCGGCACGGTTCCAAATCCTCCTCCCGAAGTGCTGTTTCCTGCTCCGCTCGTCGTTATGGGTGTAACGCCGCCTTGGATCGCCAGAAGATCCGTGTAGCTGCGCCCATTCAGCGGCAGCGCCGTCACTTGCCTGTTGCCGATCACCTGGCCAAGTTTCGTATCCGACGTTTCGACCTGCGCGGCTTCCTCCGTGACCGTCACACTCTCATTGACACCGGCGAGTTCGAGGGGAATCTCCAGCTGCACCGCGCTCCCAAGATCAATGACAAGATCCGTCCGCTTGTAAGGCCGGAAATTCTCCATTGTCACGAGGAGTTCATAGGTCCCGACCGGGACCACGGGGAATGCAAATGTGCCTTGTCCGTCTGCATGGGCCGTCTGCTTAACCCCGGTGGCTTTGTTGGCCAGAGTCACATTTGCCTGAGGAATCAGATTTCCCGCCGGGTCTTTTACAATCCCCAGGATCTTTCCGGATGTGTCCGCGGCCCAGGCGCTCGCGATCAGCCCAAGCAATATCGTCACCTTCATGCTCATTTTCTGAATCAGGGTCATAAGGCACACTTCTCCTTTGGGCGTCGGATGACCCACGCCGTTCGTCAATTCTGATTGCGGGCGAGTCCGGCCTGACGAGAACCTCAGGCCTTTGGAATGACCTAAGCTGTCGCCAGAACGGACTCGCCCGATTTACCCGGAGGCTCGGTCACGTTCAATTCAGTACTAAATTCACGATCACTGCTGACTTCTGCTCTCAACGGGTGCGGAGCCCATACAAGCGCATCCATCGGCAGGCGTACATCGATGACGCGTTGAATCCAGCGGGCTGCTGTCCTCAGCGTGTTCGTCATTTTCATCCGCATTGGTATGCCCTCCTTTCTTCTAAAAGAATCTCGCCGCTCAGCCGTGAATCACGCCCGCGAGCTGGAGCACTCGAAATGCAAGCAGCGCGGACATGAGCAGCAAATAGCCTCGCAACGCAAACAGACAGAGGCGGACCGTCCTGGTCATCCGCATTGGTCCGAGATGTTCGGTATCAACCTTCTCTTCAGGATGGTCGTCGAGCGGGTGCACCACGGAAAAGAACCGGCGCTCTTGCTGCGTCATTTCGTCGAATTCAGTCGTCAGGGTCATGTTCATTTCTCACTTCATCAATTCGGGAACAAGTTCGGCACCGCCACCTGTGCCGCCAAAAGCAGGGACAACACAAATAGCAGAATTACAATCGTCCAGTTCACGACGTTGTTCCACTGCTTATTGGCGAACCTTTCTCCCAACACCTCTTTGTCATTCAGCAAAAGCTGCAGGAAGACGATCGCCGACGGCAGCATCAGCCCGGCGAGAACTTGAACACTCAGGATGATCAGTTGCAGTGGCGCTCCCGGAATGAGCACGAGTCCGGCTGCCGCCATCACACACAGGGCGTACACCGAATAAAACTCCGGTGCTTCGCGGAACGGCTTCTGCAGGCTGTGCTCCCAGCCACGGACCTCGCCGTATGCCCACGCGCTCGACAACGAAATGGTGGTGGTCCCGAGCACCGCCGCATTGATCATCAACAGAAGGACCGCGTTCTTTAGGAACGGACCAAAGACGCCACCGAGCTGGACCGCCATTTGGGCCGGATCGCTGAAATCCCAGTGACGCTCAAACGCTGCGTTCCCGGCGACCATCATGCAACCGGCAACCACGATCGTGAAAACGGCGCCAACGAACGTGTCCAGTCTGGCCGAGTGCAGATCGGAAAAGCGCAGCCGCTTATCGGCCACGCAGCTCTGCTGGAAGAACAACTGCCAAGGAGCGATCGTGGTTCCAACGATCGCAATTACGAGAAATAGCCAACTGCCCGTCAAGCCGCTTGCCGGCAAGGACGGAACCACGGTGTGCCGCAGCACATCACCCGCGGCAGGATGCACACGGAACGCGATCGCGAACCACGCCAGATCGAGCAAGCAAAGGAACACGACGATTCGCTCCCAGCGCCGGTAGCTCCCGGTGAGGACCAGAGCCGTCAAGACAATGGCTGCGGATGGAATCCCAAATCGTGGATCAATCTCCAGCTTTCCGAGAGCAAGCGCGATCGCGGCAAACTCGGTGACGAGAGTCAGGAAGTTCAGCAACAGGAGATCCGCGAGCGAAAAACGGCCCCACCACTTCCCAAATCGCCGGTAGATCATCGCGGCGTGACCCTGACCCGTTACAATCCCGAGCCGCACGACCATTTCCTGGACAAAATAGGTGATCGGGAGCAGCAGCACGAGAAGCCACAAAAGATGCGTCCCGTATTGAGCGCCAGCTTGCACGTAAGTCGAAACAGCGCCCGCATCGTTGTCGGCTTCCATGACGATCAAACCTGGTCCGAAAACCATCAGGAATGCAAGCGCGCGGGCGACCCAGATGTTGGAAACGCGAACGTGCTTGGAGGCCGTAGGCGTAGCTGCTTCCTGCCGGGGCGGATGATTCATGGTCATCACTGCGGTTTTACCCGGCCGTTGGGCGGCGCACCATCGACTCGCACACGTCTGGCATATCTCCGAGCCATGCGGAGCGGCTCGACAGAAAGCCTCGCTTTATGCAAGCGGAATGATGGTTCTGTTATTTCCGAAAGAGCGCGGATCGCGGAAGGCTATCGGATCAGAGGAGGGATTCCGTCAGAGACGGAGGCTCCGCTGAGTCGGTATCGGTCTGCTGTTCGCGCACGCGACTATTACCGCCGTCAGACAACATGGGCCTCCTTTCTCTTGGAATGCGGGTTCGACCAGTCCGGTCTCCCATAGACAGCGTATACCGGCCGGGGTATCCTTGTAAAGTCTTTTCTGCGTATTTTCGCGAGGGACCTATCTTTATTTATATGGCGCACACTATCGAGGAAAAAAAGAAGCTGCTGAACCGGGTCAGGCGAATCATGGGCCAGGTCGCAGCCATCGAAAGGTCCTTGGATCAGGAGACCGCGGATTGTTCGGAGATCCTTCACAACATCTCCGCGTGCAGGGGCGCTATGGATGCACTGATGGCGAAGGTGATCGAAGGCCACATCCGGTACCACATTCTCCCTCGAAACGGAGCGGCCACGGACGAGCAAACCCGCGCCGCGGACGATCTTGTTAGTGCTCTGCGGGCATATCTCAAATAACCCCCTTTAAGAAGCCGGAATCGGACGTAAGTTGTACGCATTCAAGTGCCCATGACGATGATGAATATCCGGGTAGTGGGTGTGCGGAGTTCGCATTTTCTCGTGCCGATGCGGATGGGTATGCGGCTCGGCGCCGTCCCCAGGAAATCTTGCTTATGTCGATGATGATCGTCATGAACGTGGGAGTACTCATGCTCGATTTCCTCATGCGCGTGTTCAAGGAGGAAGGAATCTGAAAGGGCGCCAGCTAGAGCTCTTACTAGCCAAGACGTGTGAGTATGGGGCCCAGAATTGCAAGAGTTAATACGTAGGCGGCCGAAATAGGGCCAAGGGCGGGCTCCAGGCTCAAACCCATCCCGGCGATCACAATCGAGAACTCGCCACGAGCGATTAGCGCTGCTCCCGCGCGGAGACGTGCTCTCCGGTCGAGGTTCGCGCCGAAAGGAGCCCAGTACCCTGTGAGTCCCTTCGTCAGAGCGCTCACAATCGCTAAAGAAACCGCCACGGGAATCGCGGGCGGCAGCGAGGCGGGATCGATCTCCAATCCAAAAAAGAAAAAGAAGGTCGCCGCAAACAGATCGCGTAATGGAGCAAATAGCCGATGTGATTGTTCCGCGACCGGTCCAGACACAGCAATACCCACGAGGAAAGCCGCGATGGCTGCTGAGACTTTGAAATGCTGAGAGATTCCGGACACGAGAAGAATTGTGCCAAGGATCGTTAGCAGGATCACCTCGTCCGATTGGTGAGCTACGAAATGGCTAAGACGCTGTCCATAGGTCATAGCGACCAAGAGCACGGTAAGCACGATGATCAATGCGATGCCGACGGACATGATCAGTGTCCGCGTTTGCCCTCCCGCAATCAGGACGGCAAGAAGGGGCAAGTATATTGCCATCACCAAGTCCTCCAGCACCAGTATTGATAGGACCAATGGTGTTTCGGGCCGATTAAGGCGCCGGAGTTCTGCCAGGACTCTAGCGACAATGCCCGACGACGAAATGTACGTAACTCCACCAAGGAGAATGGCCGGGGTGATGCTCCACTGGAGTAGCAACCCTGCAACCACTCCAGGTGGAAAATTGAAGACAAAGTCGAGAACGCCAGCGAGAAAACCACTACGGAGATTTCGCCTCAGGTCATCGCCGGTGTATTCGAGCCCCAGCATGAAAAGGAGCAAGAGAACTCCGATCTCGGCGCCCGTGTGTACGAACTCCCTACTCACCTCGAGCGGGGCGAGGCCTCCAGTTCCGAACGCCAGACCCGCAATAAGATAGAGCGGTATGGCCGAGAATCCCCACCGGTTCGCAATTCGGGCCAGAACCGCGAGCCCGATTATTGCGGAACCGAGTTCGATGAAGAGCCAAGACGTGTCCGGCACAAGCTTCTCACATCCGTTTCCCGAAGTGTACACTGCCGCGAATCAGAGCTGTAGAGTCGAAAAACATTCGCCCCCAACTCGAGAACGTTTCGCGCACGCGTATAGATAGATTTATGCGATGTAGTAATTCCAAACTTTCTAATTGTCTATGTATCACCTCGTCCGTATGATCGGGGTAGGAGAACAGATTACATGAACAATACGCTTCGACAAACGATTGGTTTTCTGGGGGCCGCATTCTTGGCCGCCCAGCTTGTTGGTGCAGTTCCGAACAGCGCCAACTCTCAGAGCTCAAGCAGCTCCTTCGAGCAGGCGATGCCGATCACCCCCGCGCAGAAGGAAGTGGACCGGCTGTTGAAGCAGATTTCTGCTAACGCGGCCATCGCTGCCAAACACGCTGACACGCTCGACTCGTTTGCGCGCGCCGGCTCGCGGCTCTCGTACACGACCCATGCCGCCGAATTGACCGGCGCGAAAACTGCAATCAACGCTATGGGAGCCGATTTCCGACAGCTTCAGGAGCTCCGGCCGAGCGCCTTGCCCTGGCAACAATTAGTTATTGACCGAATGGAACCGGTGTTGGCCGGGTTAGCCAGCCATGCCACTGATGCAATCGAAAGGTTGAATGCGGAGCGCGGAAAGCTCGCATCGCAGGCGTATCGAGATGCCGTGGGAAACCTGCATGCATATGCTGAGCAAGCTCGGATGCAGGTTTCGGTAAATCTGGACTATGCACAGGCTCGCGAGAAGTTGAACCGTTTGGATGCTTCCCCGGTCGAGCCGGTTTCGAAGGAGGCGGCGCGTGAAGCCGCTGGAAAATCGGCAAAAGGTGCCAAGAATCTGGAGCAACGAGTCCGGAGTGCCCTGTTGAAGCTGCCCTATTATGGGGTTTTCGACCATCTCGCGTTCCAGGTTAACGGCGATCAGGTGAGGTTAACGGGCGAGGCGAGCTGGCCAGTGTTGAAAACCGATGCCGAACGGGCAGTGCGCAATGTGGAAGGAGTTGCCGTCGTAACCAGCGACATTAAGGTGCTGCCGGTGTCTCTTCACGACAACAGGATACGTCTAGCGACATACTGGGCCATATACGGACAGCCCACGCTAGCACGTTACCGCATAAATCCGCACCCTCCGATCCGGATCATCGTCGAGAATGGCCATGTGACGTTGAAAGGGATGGTGGGCAACGACATGGATCGAACCATCGCTTACATGCAGGCGAATAGCGTTCCGGGAGTGTTCTCCGTGACGAATAACCTGCAAGTGGGCAGCTAGGCTGCCCTGTGGACGGGAGGCACCGGAAGGTGCCTCCCGTTTCTCATTGTACAGGCAGAGCATCCGGGGGTCGAAACGGAACAAGCGTCGCGTGACCGTGAGTAATCTGACTGCCAAACGGTCCGCCCTCCCTGCCCGCCAATCCCCGGGTCAATTCCCCGCGTGCTCTCTACTCTGCCAACGCGACACAAGTCTTGCCACAAAGATCGTGAGGTCGTCGTGAAATTTCGCGCCATCCATGAAATTGACAACCGCGCTCATTATGTCCTGAACGACCTGTTCAGCAGAACCAGTTGAGCTGCGCACAGCAGACAGCACGCGCGCTTCACCAAATTCCTCATCCGTTGGGCTCGTGGCCTCCATTAAACCATCGGAATAAGCGATCAGAGCTTCATCGCCGTTAAGCTTGAGGCACTCGTCCTGGTACACAGCTGTGGGAAGCAAGCCGAGGACTGGACCACCCGTTTCCAAACGCCGTACTTCGCCCGAGTGCAATGCGACCAGCAACGGCGGAAGATGGCCAGCGTTCACATAGCGCAAATCGTGAGTTACCGGATTATAGAATCCCCAAAAGAGGGTGACGAATTCACGCGCAGCACTGTCTCGAAGCAATTCATTGAGGATTGCTGCCATTCGGGCGACAGTTGCTTCGTCCCCCCGCCGGGACAGAGCTCGAATCGCGCCGTTGATTACGCCCATCCTCAGGGTAGCAGGTATACCCTTCCCAGAAACATCGGCAAGCACCAGTGCCGTCTCTCCTCCTTGCGTTTGGAAGACATCGTAGAAATCGCCTCCCACTTCATCTGCCGGGCGGCATTCGCCAGCAAACTCAATCCCGGCTTCGGCCCCCGAGGCCGGGAGCAGCCGCCGTTGTACGTCTCTGGCGAGTTGAAGTTGGGCCGCAAGCGTTTGCCCACGCACGTACGCTTTGAACCGAAGTACGAACACGATCATGGATGCAAGCAGTGCCAGCGACGCCAACGCAGTTAAGAAAAGGTCTCGGTTCAGGGGGTGTAGAACGCCCTGTGGGCCCCTCAAATAAATAGCAATCTCCAGCATTCGCCAATTGGTCGACGGGTTTCCATCGGCCCCTAGTTTGAGTGGCACTAGGGCGACGAGGGCTTGGCCTTGGCTCAGGTCCTGGACAACGGAAGCGTTCTGATTGCGTTCCGCAACTCGACGAATTTGATCGGTCGCGAACGATGGCCGGCTATTCGAACGGAGAGATGTGGCGAGGACCGACCCACTCGCATCCATTACGGTCATCCAAGCAATCTCATCCTCCCTATCCTTAACGATCACGGCGAGGATGCGGCGCAGACCATCTTGGGTATTGATCTCCTCGCGCTCTAACTGGTGTTCGAGCGAAGACGCTTCCTCGAGAGCTTGCAGTAGCGCCTGGTCGCGCGCCATACGAGTACCGACGTAACGATAGGTCAGTAGCGTCTCGATCATGAGCAAAACCGCGAGCCCCGCTCCGATTGCCGCGGCTACCTGAAACAACAGCGATTTTGGCCGCTTCATAAGACTCAAGACCTCATGTGGCCTTAACCCCGAACAGCTTGTTCTTAGCGACCTCGGCGATAATGGTTGCCGCCGGGTGCTTGATTTTCCGCTCTGCAGAGATGGCGTAATATTCCGTCAGGCGACTGCCCAGATCACCGATTTTCACGACTCGGTAACGGCTCCGCACCTCGCGCTCAATCGCCATCGGTGCCGCGAAGATACCATTTCCAGCTTGACCGAATGCGGTCAGCAGGGCAGTGTCCTGAAACTCGCCCAAGATCCGAGGTTGGACAGATTGAGCTTCAAACCACTGGTCGAGAATTTGGCGGACGGCGGAATTCTTCATTGGTAGCAGAAACGGAGCACCCGTCAGGCTCGCCGGGAATCGCTTGCGATAGAAGTTCGCTAGCGGCCGTGACGCGAATAAAGCGAGTCCAGATGATCCGAGCAGATGATTGAACACCTTCACACGAGCGACGGAATAGGCGGGTGCGTCAGTCAACACGAGGTCACATTCGTGACCCGCTAGGTTGAGAAGCAGTTTCTCGGGCGTGTCTTCGTAGCACTCCATCTGTACACCTCCCCTCATGCGTAGGGCCGGCTCCAGTATGCGATATGCAATGAGCTTAGGAATCAGGTCGGATACTCCCACGATCAGCCGCAGCGGACGATTCCGGGGGCGGCCCCTGAGCACATCCGTGAGCTCTCTTCCCAGAGCAAAGATCTCATCGGCATAGCGGTAAACCACATGGCCCGAGTCGGTCAAGACGAGCCTCCGGCCTTGGCGGGTGAACAGCTTTTCGCCAAGGCTCTCTTCGAGTGCCCGGAGCTGTCCGCTGATGGTGGGCTGTGCCAGGCGGAGCTCTTCGCACGCGCGCGCGATGCTGCCTTTCTTGGCAACCATCCAGAAGTACAACAGATGGTGATAATTCAACCATTCCACAACGGCCATTGTACATCCAAATAACCGATCTATTGCTTCCATACTATCTATCGATCCTATGTCGCACCGGTCACGTCTATACGAGTAGAAGGAGAAAGAAGGAGCATCATGACAATGCCTGAGCTGAAGAAATTCGAATTGGTTCTGCAGGCACGCGCGCGAGAACTGGCACGCTCCCTCGCTGAACGCAATCAAATCAGGATCGAAAGATCAGCAGATGCGTTCGATGGAAGGCTCCACGCGGCTGACAGAGAATCTTCGGCTCAGGCTCTGGCCGAGGATTTCCGCTTGCTTCGCCAAGTGGAGGCCGCGCGGGATCGCATTCGAGACGGGACTTTTGGCATTTGCTTGCGTTGCGAAGAGGGAATACCGCCCAAACGTCTTCAGGCCATTCCCTGGGCAGCCTTCTGCAAATCGTGTCAAGAGATGGCGGAAGAGGCCAAAGCATACCGGCCCAAATTGGCTCGAGCGGCCTGAAACGGGTTTTCTTGGAAGTTTAACAACAAACGAAAGGCAGAACTGAAAACAATGTCAAGAGGAATTGCATCCACAGTATTTAACGCTGCTGTTGTACTTGTCGCGACAGCGGGTGCGGTATGGCTCACCATTACCGGCCATACATTGCAGATTGGAGGTCTGCTGCTGGCGATGGGGGCCATCCTTGGGGCGGTGATGTTCGGGTTCCGCTTGGCCGAAGGCTTCGGACCCGACCGTCTTTCCATCTGGGCTGGGCCGGTTTGGTCGATTCGACCGGTGGCGCCAGGACTTGGGAAGAATAGCGAAGCGCTGCGCAAGGCGGCGTAGCTGCGTACCGCCCCAAGGCACTGCCGGAAAAGGGAAGCGTGTTGTGCGAGCGCTTCCCTTCACGGCAGCTTCGAACGGGAATTTCGGGGAGCGCTTCTCTTAGCACGAGAAGATGCTCTTTTCCGCGCTTCGGCACGAAGACCAAACCATCTGGGAATATGGAACGGCCGCCAACCGATGGCGCGACGGATGCCATCAACTCAGGCTGGGATTAGCGGCGACATGTAACTGCCGGATGCAGAATCGACTGGAGGTCGAGTGCCACCAAGCGACTGCCGTTTTAGCCGCCGCGTATTCGACGGTTACAACGTATAGGCGAGGTGAAATGAGACTTTCTATGAGAAATACGTTTCGGCGTATCAGAGAGGTTGCGGGCTGTCGGCGAAGCTTCTGACGGCATTTTGATTCGTTTGCGTTTGCCTGTTGCCCACATCGGCCAGCGCGCAAAAGACAGTGGTGAAGCCAGGCTGGAACATGTTCAGCCCACAGCAGGACGTGGAGATCGGCCATTCCACTGCCGCAGATGCAGAGCGCCAACTGCGTATGCTCAATAACCCAGGGGGTTGATGCCTACCTGAATCGGCTCGGGCGCCGCCTCTAGCCGAGAAAGCACCCGGCGAGAAATATCCATATCAATTTAAAGCAGTGAACGATAAAGCGATCAACGCCTTTGCGCTTCCCGGCGGTTCCCTTATGTAAATCGCGGGCTTATCGAGGCCGCTGATAACGAAACTCAACTGGCGGGCGTGCTTGGTCATGAGATCGGCCATGTCGCCTTGCGTCATGGCACAAATCAGGCCTCGAAGGATCAGATCGCACAAGCACCTCTTGCGATCTTGGGCGGACTACTGGGCAGCGGGTCCGTGGGATCAGTGCTAGCACAGGTCGGCGCCGGATCCGCAGTCAACTCGGTTCTTCTTAAGTACTCGCGGGACGCCGGACGCCAGGCAGATATTATTGGGATGCACATTCTTTACGATGGCGGGTACGATCCGCGAGCTATGTCTCACCTCTTTGAGAAGCTGCAAGCCGAAGGCAAAAAGGGCAGACCAGCCGAATGTTTCTCCAGACATCCGAATCCGGAAAATCGGGCGAAACGAGTAACAGAGGAGATCGCAAAGCTCGGCGGCGTTTCCAGCATAGCTGTCGCCGACTCACACCTGGCGCATCGCCGGGCTCTGGCGGTCCAGCCAGTGGGCGTCCGGCTGCAAGCCCGCCGGCAAACCGGGGATCTGAACATTCGCGATGAGCGCCATCCGACCGCCTCGGCGAACTTCTCGTTCGATGCGCTCGAGGAAGACTTTGTTGGCAGCGAGACGCTTGGCTTTTTCGAGCGCGGAGATCTCGGGCCGCTCGGTGCCGAACCAGTCATGGCACACCGGAAGCCGCACAATCCGGGCGTGTTCGATGGGATATCGGCTAAGGATCGCGTTCCCATGCAACCCCGAATAACGGCTCGGATCCACCCGCAGTTCCTCCTACATTCGCTCAGCTTGATTGGGGTCTTCAAGTTTAACCGCGTTCAGTCCGAGGTCAACGAGCCTGTCGACTTCGACGAATTCGACGCTGAAAGTGTAGTTCATTCCGAGTGCGCTTGCGAGCTCTTTGGCAATGTCGCGGTATTCTGTTCGCTTCATCCCGAGGTCGACTTCATTTAGGATGATGATATCGGCGGCCCGTAATATTCGCAGTTGGCGATCGATTGTCGCGTTACTGGAACCAGCGGTTCCTCTTTGGTTCACCGCTCGTTCAACTTCTTCTGGATCTGATAGCGCCATATCAGATCAAATTCGAGGCCGCGCTCGATGTTCCACAAGGCAACACGCAACACCTGCCCAATATCTCTTACCGTAGGGTGATGGGGTTGCACTCCGGAGAGCGCGGCGTCGTTATTCATAACCGGCGATTTTAGTAGCTCCTCCAACCTGTCTCTGAGCGGTGGCGGCACAGGGTCTGTGTCGGATAGAGTGTGACAAGATCGTCAAAGCTTAAGAAAAGCGCAGTTTTGTCGGCCGCCGACGTTCCCGGCTGGCAGAGGCCCACGGCGGCCGACACAAAGGCGACAACAGCTGCTCTAGTGACAATCCGAAGAGAACTCTTCGCTATTTTTCGACACGCAGATTATTCGTCACGCCAAAAGCACCGTGCACACCTTTGGCGGCGATGCCTGCCAGGTTTTGTCCCCTTCATTGGCAACAACCCCCTCGAGGGTTATATTCCCATTCTTGACGATGATATGGATAGGCGGTACCGCTCCTAGTTGGTAGCGCTGAAGCGGCGCTTTAGAGTAGATTGCCCGATACGTCGCCAGACGGATACGGTCGTCATTCGGGGAAACCGGTAGAACCTCAATCTGATTGTCCACGGCCTCTACGCCTTCAATCTTCTTAACGACATTTTCCGCGTCGCTCTTCAGCGTCGGCCGCGTAACCTCGCCGGACAGCGTCACCCGTGATCCGTCAACACGGTACGTTAGATTGTCGAAGACGTCGTAGTACGGCAACATCACTAGTTCGTGACGTACTTCCCTGGAGATGCGCTCCTCTCCTTTCGGGGATACAGACTGGGCGCCGAGGACGATCGCCCCAAGCGCCAGAACGGGAAACAGCTTCTTAATCATTGTTTCTCCTTTCGAGATCTCAAAGCCGGGTTTCCAGGACAGCCCAATCCTACACCCGGACAAAATGAAAGTCGAGCGAGACCTTCCAACTCAGGCTGCACGAACCGTTGTTCGATACGCCTTCGCATCAGGCATCCGAGCACGGTTAATGTTTCTTCCGATGTGATAGTTTAGGCGCCGGGCAGCGCGATTCACCGCAGATACTATGTCGCGGCCTCGCTGCAAGATCAGCGCCGGTTTCGCACCCTTTAGGATAGCGGTCATTTGGCACAATAGGACTCTTTCACCGCGGGATCGCTTCAGATCAATCAGGTACACCGATATCCGTTCGATTCTATCGTTGTGACGATCCACCGCGAACTCAACGCTCCGTTCGACTTCGCGCCGGATTTCGCCATTCCATCCGAGGGTCCGCACTCTGAACTGAAGTCTCATGTCGTTCTCCTTTACTGCGCCATCGAACAATAATGCTGCCTGATGGTCCGTTGCCGGACCGCGATCGGAAAGGGTGTATGATCAGTGCACCTGCTCCGACCTATTGCGGCCCTCGCAATCGCGGCCACAGTTCTCTCCGATCTCCACTGGTAATGCCTAAAGCAGCTTCAGGAAGACTGGAGGCCGTCTCCGGATCTTACTTCGTCACGATCGATAGAGACCCGGTCACCGGGAAAGATAAGTTGGAAACGCTGGACCAAGTCCGGAATGGTTTCGGGAGCAATATCCAGGCCATAGCGATAGCAGAGGTCGTCCAGTGCAGATCTGTCGAGAGCAGTGATGCCGCCCAAGTTCGTGAAAGAATCGATCGAAACCAGCGGGCGAGATTATTTCCAGGATGCTGGCCCAGTCATCACCGGCGTTCCAGAAGGTGTGCCACTGATTCCGAGGCTTGACGATCAGATCGCCGGGATTCGCGAAGACCACCTCATCACCGAGCAGGGCGCCCATGCGGCCCCGGACGACGAAACTGTACTCTTCCTCCCGCGTGTGGCGATGCAACGGAGCCGCCAACGCATGCGGCGAAATCGGATGTTCGACTAGCGAAAAACGATCGCTCACTTCTTTGCCATCGATCATGAATCGCACTCCAATACTACCCAGCAATCCGATCTGTCCGTCACGGGAACTGACTATTCTGGCTGTCATAACTCATCACTCCTCGACGCGCCTTGAAGCCTTCGTCGCTCAGGTCAATGCAATTACGGAGCCGCCACGCTTTCTAACGGAAGATGCCCTAATGCCGCACTCGAACAATCCGCGGCTGTGCTAATACCGGCATCTGTGGCAGTTTTCAGGCAGTCTTGACGATACATCTTCGACGTCGCCGAGATTGCGGCATTGGCGGCACCTTGGATGCGGTATGCGGAAGCCGATTTCATCCGCTTCCTTCCTTCCAGTGTTTTGGAGGCACCTTCGCTCCGCAGTATCGGCAGGCCACCGTTTCGCGCTTCTGACTCGGACGAACAACCGCCTGCCGCATGCATTTCGGACACCGACGCGCGAGTGCAAACACGGCGCCCAGCACCGCCTGGCCCAGTAGGATCATCGCTGGTTCTTCCTCGTTTGTTCCAACCACGGGCTCGCTCCAGCGCCATCTGGCTCCGTAAGGTGTGAGGCGGTATGAGTCTGCTGGGCGATCTCGTCAAGCATGTCTATGAGCTGACCCTGCAAACGCTTTACTGGAATGCGAATTCCAAGAGGTGCATCATCGGTTCGCAAGTATTCAGGATTGAGAAGATGCACGATGGTCTGTTTGCCTGCATCGGAGACGACTAGGTGGAGAGGGATAAAGACCGCAGAGCAGCGGTCAATCGCCATCGCCTCGAGAAGAAGAAGTGGGCTCTCGATGAACAGAATCTGGCAGCGAGACAATCGCAGACCCAGCGCTCGATTCAATCGCCGGCTGGCGTTAAATTCCACAGCTATGGAAAGCTGCTTCGCAGCTAACGCCTCGCGGATGCGCTTGATCGCTACGTCAAAATCCGCGTCCATTAGATACGTGATCGTAGGCTCTCGATCACCCATTATGACTCGGGTGTTTTCCATTTCAACTCTCTAGCTGCAAGCAAATGACCATCCAAGGGGCCGGCCGGATCGACGCGAATATTGGGCTCATGCGCGCGACGCGCACCTCAAATCGGGCAGAGGTGCGCCATTTCAGGCTTGGTTAAGTTCGTCGTCCTCAATACGCCCTTCACGAGTACGGTCGGCGCACCTTTCAATGGCCTCAGTCGTGCAGCTGTTCATGCATGGAAGTAATAGCGCTCTCCTCAAATCGTCCAGCTCACAAGCTGTCGCGTGGCAATCCACGTCATCTTCTGCGTCTGCTCTCATGGATGACGGTGCTATTCCTTCTCCGCTTTTCTGCATTCGCACAGCCATACGTTCGGAGCGTGTCGGGTACTGTCGTTGATGGATCCGGTGAGCCGATCCCTTCCGCCGTCGTACAGCTAAAGAACACCGTTACACTTCAGATTCGATCCTACATCTCGGATCAGGACGGCAATTACCATTTTCAGGGCTTGAGTTCGGAGATCGACTACGAACTGCGCGCATCTCATCGCGGCATCATAGGCAAGACTCGCATGTCGAGTCGGTTCGATTCACGCAGAGAAGCGAATATCGATCTACGGATTCAAATCAAGGAGTAGACACCGACCGTGAGTGATCTCCTGCAAGCGGCTCCATGCGTGTAGTAGCTTCTTGTCGTCGTCGTACGAAAGAAGTTCCGCGTAGCGTCCCCAGTCGACCGCAAGCTCGGCAACCTGGTCCGGTAAGAAATGTTCCCGGAACGCTTCGTGAAGTCTGAACTGTCGGATCGTCACACGTAATATGTTTGTTGGTTTGCGGCTGTTACCGTTCCATGTCTCTGCGGCGGGCACCGCGACTTTCACGCTCAGTCAATTGCGGGAGCGTCTCTTCGAGTTCGATTTGCAGTTGCCGGAACGAACATCTTGTTTTCCACGCCGGCAGGCCGCGTCTTCAGGCAATGCCAGCCTCCCGTTGCGCTCGCAGCAAGGGTGACACCGTCGTGTCGTTTTCTATTAATCGCATTCTGAATAGCGAAATATTCATTGAGGCCATGAGTGGTAAGGAGTCCTATCACTCGGCCCTGGTGGATCACCGGCATGGCGTCAACCGCGGACTCGTACAGACGTTGGAAGGCACTCTCGACAGTCGCCGCAGGAACGGTCGTCAGGAAATCTGAACGCATCACGCTAGCAACTGGACACTGCGGTCCGCGTTCCATCAGGGCTGCCAGCAGATCGGCCCGAGTCAGCACACCGACCAACCGGCCATGATTGATGATCGGGAAAGCCGGCGGCCAACCTTCGAGGATGAGGCCAAAAGCGTTCTCGATCGGTTCGTCGCTAGTCAAGTGAGCGAAGTTCGTAGCCATCACAGCGCCCACCGGCGTTCCTGACATTGCTGCCTTCATCTCCGTGGCGCCAAGTTCTTGAGAGGCGCCGAGCCACACGAATAAAGCTATGATCAGAAGCATCGGGTTGCCAAAGATTCCTAGGAACCCGAACCCCAGAGCGAGGGCCTGACCGACTCCCGCAGCGACTCGAGTTGCCCTTAAGCGCTCAACTCTCGACGCGAGGAGAGCACGCAAGACACGGCCGCCATCCATCGGAAAGGCGGGTAGCATATTGAAAAGCGCCAGCCATACGTTGGCGATCAGCAGTCGCTGGAGAAAAGGCCCTGCGATAAAGTCGAGCTGTCGCAGATGCTGCAACTCCCCAGTAACTGCTAACCACAACGCCAATGCCGCTCCAATGGCGACATTGACAGCGGGACCAGCGACAGCGACGACCAATTCCTGAACGGGTCTGTCAGGCATTCGTTCGAGGCGCGCCACCCCACCGATGGGCAACAACGTTATGTCGCGCGTTCGAATCCCGAATCGACGCGCGGCCAGTGCATGCCCCAATTCGTGCAGCACCACGCAGGCAAAGAGAGCCAGGATAAAAGCTACTCCATTGAGGGCACCGCTCGCGCTGTTGCTTCGCGTCCAATGGCTTACGCCGGCCCAGCCGAGCAGTAGGAATAATGTGATGTGAACACGAACGTCAATCCCCGCGAGCTTCCCGATTTTCCAAGACCACTTCATTTCGATTCGATCCTTCTCAGAGATTCCTTCGGAGGTTCATAACAAACGATTGCTTCGAGCGAGGAGCTCAGATTGGGTAGACATGATCCGCATAGGCGATTCACCGAACCCGAATCGTGTCGAGAAGCCATATCAGCAACCCGACTCCTCCGCCGATCATCAGTAGTTTTAATGTCATCCACAAATTCTCGGCAATCGACGGCTTGGGCGGAGCGTCCTCGCTGGCGGACGACTGGGTAAGATTCCGTTGAGAACGATTCCCCTGCTTCCGAATAGGTGGCGTACTCAAGAGTTTCATTGGTTCAGGGCTCATGTTTGTGGTGGGCATGGGTCAACTCTCTAGGCTGCTAGAAGTTCGACTTGTGATTCCTGCGCAGCGAGTTCAACTAGTTGCTCCTGGCATCGAACACAGTACGGTGCCCACGGAATTGCTTCCAGTCGTCGCCTGGGGATGACTGCGGTGCATTCCTGGCAGACACCAAAGTCACCAGCGTGGATTCGCTCGAGAGCAGCATCGATTTGCCGAAGTCGTTGTCGATCGATGCTGCGCGCGTGGATCACAACGAACTGCTCATGCAGTAGAGTTGGCTGGTCATCGAGCGAAACCGCGCCAGCTGCCGCCAGGGCGCTTGGCCCGTCGTTCGAACCAGTAGAGAGTTTGCCCCGCTCTGATACGAGTATCGAGCGGAATGCGTTCAGATCGGTTAGGGAAAGGTTGTTTTGCATAACGCTTGAAGGAATGCAACGTCGATACCAATCGAAAGCTGTCAGTTAGGAATGCCAACTCGATTGCCTATGACATTGATTCAGTGGGAGTTCCCGATTCAGAGTTGAAGTTAGCCGAGGAGTAGTGATCGTTTGGCGGATCGCGCATCGCCCGTTAACAGACATTGCTGTGCCCTTTAGTCCAGAAGGCAATGCGGCGAAGAGGGCGCAACGCTCTGCACGGCGATGCGATGAAGCAATTTGGGGCGGAAGTACGCCAGTTGGGAGAGGAAGAAAAGCAGGATTTTGGACCGGGACCGCTATTGCTGGTGGCTTTCCCGCTGCTTCAAATCCGCCGGCGCATCGGATGAGGCTACTCGCACGATGGGCAGACCCGGCCCGTCGGGCACCAGTTTCGCCTGGACGATGTACCGTTTTGGAGCCGGCCCCACGTAATAGAACGGAAAGCACGTTACAAGAGTCAATGTAGGTTCGCTGGTTGACAGCAGAACCGCACGGTCAGTCGCCGGTACCACCAAGGTGCGTTTCACATCATAGGCAAAATGCCCTTGAGAGGTCTGGATGATGATTCGATCTCCAACGCGAATGTCCTTCAACACTCTGAAATGCGTGTCGCGGTGTCCAGCAATGACGCTGTTTCCAAATGCACCCGGGAATGCTGTACCGCGCAAATGGCCAGGGCCTTTTCGTAGGTCGCTCTTTCCGGTTCCAGACACGACCGATAGATCAGTGTGTAAGCGGGGAATTGACAGCCGCGCAATAGGGCCGTGGGCTGGTCCCGTTTGTTTTTCGGCAGGCTGTTCTGGCGCTTCGGATAGTTGCTCCCAGGCGTCCGCGACTTCCGTTTGTCCCATCCGAGATTCGATCACCTCTCGAAGGCCCGCAGCTATCAACAGGAGCCCGACTGCCACTGATAGCCACCGCAAGGCCGTAAGAATTCGATTGCGCATATGTTCGCGGTTGCCCCCTGCGACCGGCGTACAAACCTTCGTTGTACGCCGGTGGTTTCGAGTAATTCACGCGCGGCGGCGTAGTGCCCACAATCCTGCCGTGGGAATTGCGGTCCCCAGCAGGAGCATCGGAAGCCAATTCGCAGCCGTCTCGGGCATTTCGATGGGTTCCGCTACAGAGCTGGCGCTGTCCAACGCCGCGGGAGGAGTTGCGTACGCGAGCGTCTCTGGCTCGGCTTTTGTTTCGGTGGCTGCAGCGGTTTCGACATCTTTCGAGCTGTCAGGCGATACCGCCGGCGCTGCTTCCGCGACCTCAGAAATCCGTGGCGCCTCGGACTCGACTACCAGTTCTTCGGAAACCGTTGGGCGGGCGACCGACTTCGTAAGCATCCATTCGGCTTGTCGCGACTTCACCTTGTCGGACAACGGGATTTCGTAGCCGTAATTGTTGCCTTGAATCCAGATTTTGTAGAAGTGGTATTCATCATCGCCGACCCTGTGCAGGACCACCTTCGTGTCCTCGGGCGTTCGCAGGGAGTAGGCCGGTATCGGCATCATCATGGCTTGGAACTTCCCGTCTTCATCGTGGATGAGCAGGACTCTGGAGCTGGAATTCGGGAGCCGCTTAATTGTGTACTTGCCGGGTTCGAGAACCTGGTCACCGACAGTGACGTTGAACGGAAATTCGACTATCACTCTGTCGTTTGCGCTCGCGACCATAGCCATTCCGGCAAAGGCTGCGAGCGCCATCGTCATGGATCGCATTAGACTCTTCAGACTCATCGTTATTCCTTTCAGTTTTGGATGCCTCGCTTACCTCAGTAAATCCGGCAGCGAGAGCCCGCCGAACACCGTGAATTCTGTTCCTTCGGACTCTGGTAGCAGTGAGTGCAACAACGTGGCCAAATAGCGAACTGGATGGAATAAAGGATCTTATGCCCACACTATGTGGACTTCGTAATGTGCCATTCTCGTATTGCTGGCCTTTATGAGACAAACGTGCCTCAAAATAGCCCGTTCCACGCCGTCCGCGTTCAGAAATGCAGCGGGAATACGACACTTCTGTTTTGGCGCCGGCTCTGCATAGGGGAAGGTGGAGCTATCGCATGTCTGATACGACTTTCGAACCTGTGCAATCCGGATCGACCTTAAATCGAATATCGAGCGATCCGAGTTTCCTGGATCGCGTAGAGAACTGTTACGGTATTCGGAAGCTTAACAGGTATGGCTTAGTGCTTGAGTGCCGTTTGTGCGGGACGTCTTGATCGAACGTGCCGGAGCCAGACGGAGACTTCGCGCCAGGCTTTTGGCGATGTCCAATGGGCTGCAATTGGTGAAATCGATGATGTGCGGTAAGCTACGGCGCAGCGGATGACTCCTCCGGTTCCTCGTCATCAGGTTCGGCATCCTCAGGTCGATGGATGCCGTGTTTCTCCATGCGATACATAAGGGCTTTTCGACTTATATCCAAGTACCGCGCGGCGTGCGTCTGGTTCCATTTAAACTTCTGCAGAGCGCGAAGGATGAGTTCCTTCTCTATTGCCTCGAGGCTGATGCCCTGTGGAGGCATTTCGAGATTCAGCATATCGACTGAGGGATGCTCCCGGCGCAGGTGCTCGGGCAGGTCCGAGAGGCCGATCTGCGGAGATTTCGTGAGGACCACCAAGCGCTCGATTATGTTCTCCAGCTCCCTGATGTTCCCTGGCCAACGATAGCTGCTGAAATGTCGCATGAGCAGGTCCGGCAAAATAAGCTGCTCGCGGGAGTATTTACGCTTCGCTTTTAAGAAGAAGTGTTGGACCAGTTCGGGAATATCGTCACTGCGCTCGCGCAGCGGCGGAAGCTCCAGTGGTATTACCGAGAGTCGATAATAAAGATCTTCCCGGAACGCGCCATCTTCGATCATCGCTGGTAGATTCCGGTGGGTTGCGGCGATGGTGCGCACGTCCACGTTACTCGCGCTCGGGGCCCCTACCTTTTCAATTTCGCCCTGCTGGATCAGCCGCAGCAGCTTTACTTGAAGCTCCAACGGCATCTCGCCGATCTCGTCCAAGAAGAGAGTCCCTCCGTCGGCCGATTCCACCTTCCCTCTCTTGTGGCCTGTAGCTCCGGTAAAGGATCCCTTGACATGGCCAAACAACTCGGACTCAAGGAGGTCTTTCGGGATGGCGCCGCAGTTAATGGTCACAAATGGTTTCTCCCGGCGCGTGCTGTTAAAATGAACGGCCTTGGCCAAGAGCTCCTTTCCGGTACCTGTTTCGCCTTGGATCAGCACCGTCGCGTCCGTTTGCGCGGCCCTTGCTGCCAGATCCAAGACGTAGAGCAGCGATTTTGAGTGTCCGATGATGTTGTCGAAACCGTACTTCTCCTCCAAGCTACTCCGCAGGAGCCGGTTCTCTTCAACGAGGCTTAGGTGCTGGAGCGATCTGGAGACCACGAGTTCCAGTTCGTCACTGCGAACGGGCTTGGTTATGTAGTCGTAAGCGCCTGCCTTCATGGCCTCGACGGCTGTGTCCACGCTCCCGAACGCGGTGATCATGATCACAACCGTATCCGGATATTCCTTCCGTATCCTATGCAGGAGTTCAAGGCCCGACATTCCAGGCATCTTTAGATCGGTCAGCACCAGGTCCTGACCGGATTTCTGCAGTGCAAGCATGGCGCTTGGCCCGTCTGGCGCCACACTCACCTCGTACCCGGCCTGTTCCAGCTGCACCTGCGTAACGCGTCGCAGGCTTTCATCGTCGTCCACTACAAGAACTCGTCGCCTACTCATTCCGTCCTCTTTCGATGCGTCGGTAATTCAATGGTGAAGGTCATGCCCTTGTCAGCGTTCCGTGTCGCGCTAAGGACGCCTCCTTGGCGCGATACTATTTGGTGGGCGACCGGCAGCCCAAGGCCGGTGCCACTCTCCTTCGTTGTAAAGAACGGATCAAAGATGCGTTCCATATCCCGTTCACTGATGCCTGATCCTTCATCTCGAACGTACATTAAGATGTCGTCACCGTGCCGCCTGGCGCCGAGCACAATCGCGCCACCATTCGGCATCGCCTGGATGGCGTTGATGGTGAGATTGAGGAGCACTTGCGTGAGTTGCTCAGGGTCGCATTCCAAAGCCTGCATTCCTTCCGGAATCTCTTTGCAAAGCGTGATCTGATCGCGCCGGACGGTATGCTCTGCAAGGCCGATGACTGAGTCGAACAGCTGATCGAGGGGAATCGTCTTGTATTCCGGCGGTGCCGGCTTGGCAAAGTTCAGGAACTGCGTCAAGAGCCGGTTGAGACGGCGGCACTCTTTTTGAATAATTTCTAGGAACTCCACACGGCGTTCTTCCGAAGGCGGCTCTCGAAGCAAGATCGAAGTCGCTCCTTCGATGCTGGCCAAGGGATTCCTGATCTCGTGTGCGAGTCCGGCCGACAATTGTCCGAGGGCATAGAGCCTCTCGGCACGTTTCATCTTTTCAAAGTTCTGTTGCAGCTCTCCATAAACCTGAGCCAGCTGTGCTGCAGTTTCCTGTAGGGCTTTCTTTTGCTTCCGTTCGCGGTCCGCGAGCAAACCGGTTACCGTCCCCACGATGCAGAACAATACGACTTCGGTGTATTGATTGACTATGGTGGTTTTGCCTACGACCTTCCAGATTGAGATAATCTGCTGGCCGTAAGCGATACCGGCGAGGAGCCCCGCCGCTAAGCCTCCTCGCCAACCGAAGTAAAGCCCCGCGTACGCAACCGGTATATAGAATAAGCGCTGGATCAGATAATGCCGCTCCACAAGTTCGTCGGGCGTATAGTAGTGCATCGCGCTTATAACGAGCGTCATGCCGACGATAGCCAACACGTGAAGGGCTGCATGCCGAGGCATATCAGGCGGCCGCCATAATGTCTTGAGAGCTCTTCCCATGAATTCCTAGCGTACTCGCCTGCTTACGGCACTACAACCGAAAACGCATAGCGTAAATGATCGGGACGGCTATTCCCTGTGCTGGTGCAAGACGGCGGATGCGATGGCTTCTCGCTCCGCGTTCAGGCTGCTCCAAATGCTGTAGAGGAGCCGCTTCACTGCAAAGTCGAATGCAATGCTGAAGTGCGATTTCCGTTCCTCAACCATCACAGTATCGCACCGCATTTCAGCGGTGATCCTGCAGAGCCTCTGGGCATCCGGCTGTGAAGCCGTGCAATTCTCGAGATGCACGGTTATTTGGTCGATATCGCCTTCGAACGGCTGGAGAAGGAAAGCCAATCGCTGAATGACGTGTTCTCGCAGCGCACTTGGCGCATCGAAACCCTCTGAGCGGATTAGCGTACGCATATTGATCGCTCCTGTTGCACCGGCACTAGGCGGCGCCGCGAAGATGCCGACTTTCGCAGCCCCGTGACGCTGCCAGTCGCATTTTGGCCTGCTGCACAATGTTCCCTCTGCTCCACACGTGGCGCCTCGCAGTTAAATATGGCATGCGCCGTACCAACCAGCCGAAACCATCAAGTCGTTTACATCCGGCCTCATTAGGCGAAGGTGCGGCCAGCCTGCCGGACCTTTTCCTCCGCGACTGGCCGTTTTCGGGCACTAGCTCACATGGCTGCGATCGCGTCGTTACGATTCCCGGCCTTTCGCCGAACGTGAAACGGTTCATACGGATCGATATGTTGGACAGCGCCTGCGTTGTTTCGCCATTTGGCTCTTGCCGTGCAAGACATGGGGAAAAAGGCGATCGAACCATGAGAGTCACAGATCTGCGCCAGGAAACATTGAAACTTGCTCAGCTGTCAGCTTCGGATGCGCCCGTCGTCAGCTGCTATCTGGATCTGCGATGTGGAAGCGCAGCAGCCTTGTGGGACCAGGCAGCTATGGTTCGAGACCGGCTGCGTGGTAGCGAATTGCGCAGCTTCGTGGAAGCCATGAGCCGAATCGACGATTTCCTTTCGGCAGGACTCAAGCCTGATTCTCGGGGGGCCGCCGTGTTCGTACGTGGTGGAAACCGGCCCCATTTTCTCGCCTTGCAGTTTCTTGTACCGTTGGCGACCTCACTTCAATTAGAGCCTGAGCCGTGCATCTTCGGACTTCTCGAACTTCTCGATGAATATGAAAACTACATTGTCCTGCACGCCTGTACGGATATTGCGCGCATTGTTGAAATTCACCTCGGAGTAGCGGTAAACGAAACCGTATGGCACCGGCAATTCGGTAGCCCCGCGAGTTCAGAAACACAGCGATTCCTTGTCGAACAGGTTCGGCTTCTCGATCAGGTTCTGTCCGCTGGTCAATATCGGCACCTCATCCTGAGTGGAGAGCCGGCTGCAACAGGACAACTTATGCACATACTGTCGAATGCTCTGGCTGCAAAGGTAATTGCAGTCGTGAACGGATCGGCCGATTACGACGCAAACTGCATCGCTAGAACGACTCTTCCAGCCTTTATGCAATACGAGGAAATGGAATCGCTCGCCCGGGCCCGAGCGCTGAAGCGCGCCACACTGGGAAAAGGCCTTGCCGTTAAGGGCCAGTTCGCCACCTTGCTCGCTCTGAAGAGTGACGATGCAAAGATGATCATCGTAGAGGCCAATGCATTCGCGCCTCGATCCCCAATGGATCAAGGAGATGGGCTGCGCCAGGAGGTGCTGCGTTTGGCGGTTCGCAACGCATGCGCGATTGAGATTGTAAGGAAAGCGAATGCGCTTAGCGGTTGTGGCGGGATTGGAGCATTTCTGCGAGATGTTCGTCAACCCGCTAGCCAAATCGCAGCGGCATAACCGAGAGTCTCGCCGGAGCAGTGCGCAGCTGGTTGATAGCTTAAAGTGCCGCACTTGGCACGGTGGTGCCTCTTTGCGCGCACTCACCGAAGAATCCGATCGCGCACAAGCTGACGACATTCAGCCAACGGCATCGCTTATAAGACCTTACGACTGGAGATAAGCGTGCAATTGTCCTCCATAGAGGACAACAACGAAATTGTGGAAAGGTAGATCCTTGTCGAAACCAAAAGACAACACTGGGAATCCGCACGGAGTAATTGAGCCATCGCGATTGCAAGCGCCGAACCGGGTGGGCGAGGCACTAGCATCTGCTCCATTCATCCTGCGCCTCGATCAAATGCCATATACTCCCGCGAGCATCGCGCGGCTTGAACGTTGGGTAATAGCTGTTAACCGCAAGTTCGCGGGAGCGGGCCTACCGTGCCGCTTTCGCCTGTTGATGAGTAGTTCAGCCGGCGGTCCGCCCGAACGCGACTCCTCTTGTATTGAAAGGTGAAGGACTCAAATATGATGAACCCTCTAGAAGAGATAACTGCAACCCCTGAAATCAGGGGAAGGAACCGGTGGGCCGTGATTCTTGCCGGCGGTGACGGCAAGCGCTTGCTACCCCTTACGAAGAAAATAGCCGGCGATGAGCGGCCCAAACAGTTCTGCGCCATTCTCGGCGGCGAGACGCTGCTCGACGAGACGAGACGCAGGCTCTCGGCGCTTGTTTCACCTTGCCAGACATTAGTAGTTGTCACCAAGAATCATGAGCGCCACTACTCCGGGGCACTAGCCGGAACTCCGTCGCACACACGTGTGGTGCAGCCTTTCAATCAGGGGACGGCTCCGGCGATAATCCTTGGCCTCATGCGGCTGCGTGCCCTAGACCCCAGAGCGGTTATTGGGTTCTTCCCGTCCGATCACCATTTCGAAAATGACGAGGAGTTCGTTGCTGATGTCAATTCCGCCTTCGCTTATGTCGAGTCCCGACGGACACCGATCGTCATACTGGGTGTTGCCCCGGACGGGCCAGAAGTGCAATACGGCTGGATCGAACCCGGAGCACGCATTGACTCAAGATCGTCACGGGTGTTTTGGGTTAACCGTTTTTGGGAGAAGCCGTCTCTGCCCCTAGCTTCATCACTGATGGACCAGGGTTGCTTATGGAACAGTTTCGTCATGGTCGGGCAAGTCGAGTCCTTTATTCGATTGATTTCGGACGCGTGTCCAGACTTGATGCGATGCTTTGAAGCCATCGGGGACAGGTATCTGACTTCCGGCGAGGAGGCCTCGGTACTTCACGTTTACTCTAACATCACCTCAACGAATTTTTCGGAAGCCGTGCTTTCGCGGCGTGCGCAATGCCTTGCGGTGCTCTCAGGGGGGAACCTCGGCTGGAGTGATCTGGGAGAACCTGCCCGTGTACTCGCCCTTCTTGGCAGTCAGGTAAACGCCCTCGAAAGGAATAGCGCCTGGCACAATCGTCAAGGTTCGGGCCCTAGAATGCCACAACAGAAAAGTCGTCTCAGCAGAGACGAGGCCTGAGTTATGGACATGGACCAACTCGCAGAGCTGAAACGCATGCTGGAAGCTCGGCTACAGGAGGTCTCTAGGGATGTACGGCGCCGCGACAGTATAGCGGTTGAAAAGGCTGCGGATACCATCGACAATGCTTTGCTCGCAGAGGAACGGGATATCGCTACGCAATTCATCGATCGCGAGTTCTCTGAGATGCGGCTCATAGAGGCCGCGCTCCGGCGAATCCGGAATGGAACGTTTGGCTACTGCCTCAGGTGCGAGGAGCCAATTACTTTGCGACGACTGTTTGCGGTTCCCCATGCTGCCCTCTGCGTCACTTGTCAAGGGTTCGTCGACAGAGACGCTCATTTGAACGCGGAGTCGATGGACGGCCGACGATTGGAATAACAATTCGCAAAGGGAGCGTGAATCAAATGCAACGAGCAAAGAGCCAGCAGATTCGGCACATTCAGGCGATGACGATCAGGACTAGCGTCGGGCCGGGCTTCATACAAGCTCTGCGGATAGTCCAGATCATCGGCTACGTTATCACGGCGATCGGACTTGTGCTGTCGATCGCGGGGTACGGCGTCCTGTGCGTCGGCGTCGCAATCTTTGGCGCTATCGCTGCCGCGTTGGCTCATGTTCTTTATGACCGCTGGCGGCCGGAAAACCAGCTCCGCAATTTTACTCTGCGGACGGTAATGTCACCGGGCTTTGCTGTGCTCAATGCTCACGCGACGATCGCCGCAGTCGCCAGGATGCTAACAACACCTACGCCACCTCCATGTGTAGTCGTTATGCGTGATGGGAGACCTGCGGGGCTGATTGTCGTCGAAGATCTGAGGCTAATACCGGAACCGCACTGGCCCTACTATAACGCTGACTGCATCATGCAACCGATCACACAAATGAACTCTGCTGAGGTGCGTGATTCAGTTAGAGACGTTCTCGCCCTGATGCGTCGATCGAGGCGAACGCATCTGCAGGTGTTTGCACATGGCCGGTTTGTTGGCATTGTTCGCCTGGTAGAGATTGAGGGTTTATTGCGAGAAAAGCTCGCAACGAGTGGCAAGTTATCAATGCCGGAAGATTTACCTACTGAAAAGGCCGCCTGAACAGTCAGCTGGAATGAGCAGTCTGGCTTCCTCAACGCTGTTCTTCGTCATGAGCCCAGGGACTGGAGACAATGGCCGCGTACTTGCATTCACAGAGAGCAGTCATGGATAACCGCGACATTCGTACTCAACCCCCTTGGCCTGAAGACTTCGAGGTGGCCCTGGAGGCCCAGCAAAAGGTGTTAGAGAAGAAGCCGTCGGCCCGCGGCCGGTGGCGGCCACGCCTACTACTCGCGCTTAAAGTACTCGCGATTTTGGGATTTCTGTTCGTCTGGTTCACGCTTGCGCTGCCGAGCGGAAAGTTCTAACCGTCGCAGGCGCAAGTGCCATTAGAACAAAGAGCGGATCAAGGGGCTTGCTGGATCCTGGCTAACGCGCATCCGATATTTCTGGCCGCGGCCAAGTGCCGTGAAGTGATCATGACGGTTCCTGCGCCGCGGGACCGCGAAAGCGAATATGAAGTGTATTCCGGTAGTGCGTGTTTCATCAATCGTTCTGGGCTTATTTGCGATGCTTGGTGCTTTAGGATGGGCAGGCTATCGGCTATGGCCGAGAAGCATCGATCTCCCGACTCAAGACCTCATTCCACGATGGGAGCATTCGTATGAGGGTGACCGGATCACCTTGCCCGATAGATTTCTGTTAGGTGAGATCGGTCGCTACGACGATGAGTTCCTCGCCTTTTTGATGTTTGGATATGTTCGCGGATCGCCGCCATTCAGAACTTCCGAGGTGCTCCTAAGCTATAGCAGATCCGGTGAGGGCCCAGTGTACCGTATCGAGGCGCATTTGCCGAATGACCTCCTGTCATCGGTATGGGTGCTTGCAGGCGCACACGCAAACGGACTGCTTAGTGAAGCGACGTGGCGTTATGTCCCTGGGGCAGTTCTGGACGATCTCCGCTACCAGACTCAGACATTCTCAACTGCTTACAACTTGACGGCCAGCCAAAGGTTGGAAGACCTCTCTCGCGAGCAACTCGTTGAGCTGATTCGGCGATTCGTGCATTTCAAGTCGCTGACCGATCCTAGGATTCGGCGGAGGATCGAACCGGTTCCGAGACCGCTCAGTTCGTTCGAAGCAGAGCGCCTCGCCGAAGATATTGTTCATGTCGCCGGCTTCTACAGATTACCTGTCGACGTCTTTCTTGGTATCGGGGCGATGGAGAATAACTACATGAATGTTGATGGTGACTTGAAGAACACCATCTGGAAGCTGGGACCCGACCCGGACGATGTCGTTCTAAAGCGGACGCGGTACAAAGTTTTGGTCCACAATCCGTCTTCCGGGGTCTGGCAAATCACGCGTGAGACGCTTCGATATGCTCACCGGCTATACCTTCGGGACCATCGAGATTACTCCGTGTTACCGGAGCGACTTCGTCCTCGGGCCAGGCTTGACGTGAAAAACGTGCCTCCCGAGGTCCTGACGACCTACGCCGGGCTGCTCTTTCGTGATCTACTGGATCGCTGCAATGGCGACGTCGCAATGGCTGTCGGGGCATATAACGGCGGTCTGCGGAAACCGAACCAGATTTATGCTGCGGGTGTTCAGCTCGTTGCCGAATACGCGCGACGCACCTTGGAACCCGCTGCAGCTCTGGATGGGCCCATCGCGGGGCTGAGTTTTGTGTCCAACGCGATCGCCACAGCTACTCCATAGTATCTGCTCGGAAGATGGTGTGCCTGAAAAAGCGCAGTACTCTCCATTTGCCGGCAGTTTACGTAACGCCATTGCGGATCTCCAGTTGAAAGCCGCATCCGATATGGCCACCAGCTTCGCCCTCCCTCGATTGGCAGACCTAATGCACGATCATTAACCGAGTCCTCGCCGCGAGGAACCTATGAATGCCAAGGTTTCACTGCACGTCAGCAGGCCGGCGAGATGAGTTGTTCGAGTCCTGTTGCGATTAGTGAGCTTCAAGTCTCAGTAATGAACACACCAAGAGAGGAAAAGCAATGTCTACACAGATTTCACCGGATGTCCGTACGCGCTAACCGCTGGCGGTGGCACGCCCATGGGTTGGTTCGATTCCACCATCATGCTCAAAGCGTCCAACCTGCATCGGCGTCATTGAGGTTGTCCTGAAGCCGAGCGAGGAACCGCCGATGCATGTCCACCGCTATGAGGACGAGTGGCTGTACGTACTCGATGGGGCCGTCACCTTCCACGTCGGCGGCGAAAGCCATTATGGCGAAGCCGGCGCATTCGTCTCGTTCCCGCGCGGCATCCTGCACACGTTCAGCATCGAAACGCCCACCGGCCGCGTTCTCGTCGTGAATACGCCCGGCGGCTTCGAGCACATGTTCGAGTTGCACCCACGGACTCCGGAAGAAGCCGCGAAAGCTATGACCACCTTCGGCGTGGAGATGGTCGGGCCCCATCCCCGCCGCGCCGCGACTGCTGAGTGAAGTCACATGATTGCGGACATCTGATCTTTTCTTGTTGTTGACATCCGCACGGTCCTTTCGGCGCCTATGAGGACGTCGGTCGTCTGAGGCGTTGAGGCAGAAGCTCGCCCAGAGGCGTAGCAAACTCGGCAGGTGAATGGGAACGATTCGGATTTTCTCCACTGCAAGGCGTCGTTGCCAGAATTCCTAGAACGGCACCGCCGGATTCTGGAACTGCTCGCCGCCGGCTGCTTCGCTCCTGGCACTCTCGGGGTGGAACCTCCTTGGCGCAGGGAATGAGAATTCCCGATGAGGTTCCAGTATCCAGACCGGAGTTCTTCCCCAACAGGCCGGTGGGTGCGTTCCCCATGCACGGTTCAGGTGCTGCCGGCAATGCCGGGCTGCTCTTTCGTGATCTACTGGATCGCTGCAAAGCCCACGCCAGAGAAACCATCGGCGCATACAATCGCGGCCTACTCAGACCAAACCAGATTTATGCCGTCGGTGTTCCAGTCGAGGAATATGCCAAACGCACCATGGGGCCCGCTGTCTGAAAAGAGGCACGACTGTCCGTTTATCACCAGTCCGATGTGGTACACCTCTAGATCTCCATTCGACAACCACTCGAAATGTGCCCCTAATCTTCGTGCCCCTCCGATTGGCAGACCTCGTGCAAAAATCCTTCACGGATTCTCGCCGCATGGGATGGAATCAACGTCGGGGTTGCGACGCAGCAGAAGGCGAGAGTAGCTGTTCGAGTCATGTTGATGAGAAGTCAATCGATAAAGAGGAGCACTATGAGCGCACAGTTCACTCGTTTTCACCGCATTGCTTGTATGGCGGTCGTTGCATTATCCCCTATTACAGTTCTCGGTCAAAGTGACGAGGCCTTTCACCCGCTCACACTGAGCGCCGGAGCCGGCTTAACAACGATTATTGGCTCGGACGCGGGGAAGCTGGATCATGGAGGAAACCTGCAGCTGAACGGCGGGTACTTCTTCAATCGTAACCTCGGCATTACCGGAAACTTTATGTTCAGCGGTCTCGGCATCACACGATCCGAGCTGAACACATTGAACGTCCCCGATGGCAGAGCCAGAGTGTATAGCGTAACCGTTGACCCGACGCTTAGGGTGCCCCTGGGTAAGGGGTTCAGCGCCTATTTTCTGGCTGGCGGAGGTTATCTGCGGCGGACTGTCGAGTTCACGCGTCCTACCGTCGCTCAGACCATTATCTTTGACCCCTGGTGGGGCTACTTCGGACCAGCTCTTGTCCCGGCAAATCAAATATTAGGCACAGTAACAAGCAACTCCGGCGCGGTTGACGTTGGTGGCGGTCTGAATATTCCCCTGCGCAATTCGGCTGCGAAGGTATTCGTCGAAGCCCGCTATTTTAAAGGTTTCACCAGTAACACCAACACGACCGTGCTTCCAATCACGTTTGGAATTCGGTGGTAACGCAATCGAGGAGATCAAATACGAGGAGCCAGTGGCAATCGTCGCGCGAGGGAGGAGGCCGCTCATGGCGCAAAAGACGGTCAGCATTCCAAGGAGATTGTATTTATGAAGGGTCTGAAACCATTTCTAGCTCTCGTGTTGGCCTTGCTCATCAGCCCGATATTCGGGTTGTGGGCACAGGTGACATTGGCCAACGACGATATCCCCAAACTTGTGAAATCCGGTTTGAGTGAAGACTTCATCCTCAATCTGATCGATCACCAGGGTTCAAAGTTATCGAGCGATGTATCCCGCCTGATCGAGCTTAAGATCAATGGTGTAAGCGAGCGCATCATCGCGGCTGTCGCAAGAAAGACCCCTCCACCGGAGCCGCTGACAAGTTATGGACTCGTCCAGCTCGCCAAGGCGCAGTTCAGCGAGGGATTCCTGCTCGATCTCGTCAACCAGCGGCCAGGCCAGATCGCGACGGATTCGGCCCGGCTCGTTGAGCTCAAGCGCGCCGGCGTGAGCGAGGCAGTGATCTCCACCCTCGTGAAGAAGAGGCCGCCGGCAGAACCGATGACCGCCGACGCGGTTCTCCAGCTGGTGAAGGCTGGCTTCAGCGAAGGTTTCATTATCGATCTGCTGAACCGCCAGCCGGTGAAATTCTCGGGCGATGCGGGCCGGATCGTCGATCTCAAGCAGGCGGGCGTAAGCGAGCGAATTCTTGCAGCCACGGTGGCGAAGGGCTTGAGCCGCGAGCTGCCTTCCGGCACCGAAATCACCATCCGCCTGATTGACTCGATTGATTCCGAAAAAAATAACGCAGGAGACGAATTCAGGGCCAGCATCGACGAACCGATCACGCTTGGGGACGATGTTATCGCCCCGAAAGGCTCCGACGCGAAGGTCATATTGGTCACCGAAAAGGAGTCGGGAAAACTGACCGGCAAGACTGAACTCACGGTCCAGCTCCTTTCGTTCTCGTTCGCCGGAAGAGCGGTTCCCGTGAATACCACGAGCGTCACGCAAGGCAGCGGGTCGCGTGGTGCGCGCACCGCGAAGACCGCTGCGGCTGTCGGCGCTGTAGGCGCGATAATTGGTGCGATTGCGGGCGGCGGGAAGGGAGCCGCGATTGGAGCAGGCGCAGGCGCGGCAGCCGGTGCTGGCTCGCAAGTATTCATGAAAGGGCAGCGAGTGCGCATTCCGTCAGAGACCGTTCTCACTTTCACCACGCAGGAAGCCGTGAAGCTTCCGTAGGTTGGGGCGTTAGCAGATCTGGGCAGAGCAGGAGTAAAAGGAAACTGAAGAGCCGCGTCAAACCGCGAGAAAGAAGATCATATGACACCGCAAGCAAATAATGTCACGAAGCCGGAATCGAAGACTGGAGTGCCCGCGGATTCCGTTCGCCCGCACTTCAACGAAGCTCTTAGTCGGCCCGAGATCGCGGCACTTGCTTACCAGTTGTGGCAATCCAGGGGCTGTCCAGACGGATCTCCCGAAGAAGACTGGTTCCGCGCGGAACAGGAACTGCAGAGTCGAAAAACTTAAATTCCTGAGCGGCCCATAACTTAAACCGCATGGAGCCGGCCCCGTTTTTGGCGGTTGTTGGCTGTAAACTTGCCGCTCGCGCAAGGTGGCCGTCGCCGTCGTCGAAAGGGTGGATCGTCACGAACCACAGATGTGCGGGCCCGCCTTGAGGACCAGATCGGTCGGCTTTTTGCGCTCGAAGTAGGAAAGAAAGGCCTGCATCTTTGCGGGGGAGGCGTTTCGCCGCCGGGGCCTCGAAATGAGCCCGCTTCTTTTCCCATCGCGTGGGAAACCAGCTGCCTGGGACCCGTGCTGCGGTCGCGCCAAGGACCGGATCTGATGTCGATCGTGCCGCTGCGGCCCGCAGGGAAAGGGAGGCATGCCAGGTGAACACGCCTTCGCCAAGCCCGGAGGTTCTTCAGAAGAAATCGTGGGTAAGCTTACGGTTGTCGGCGCACGGCAGCTCTGCCAGACAGCCTCAAAATGACACACCCAACAGCCCACCCACGAGTGTACTTTTGATACTTAAATTGAAGTTTTACACGAGAATATTCGCTCTGTATTCAAGGAGATAGCGGGGCACCCCTGATTCGGGACGGTCAAACAAGATTGGTGGAACTCAATACCATGGGTACGATTTCTGGGTGGGTAGTTGGGTGAGCGAATCCGGCCGGCCCTGGCTGGCACTGCCGGTAATGCCCGATGAATTCGAGCCCGGAATGCATTCCGGGCTTCTTTGATCTCCTGGTCGACATACAGGCGCCCGGGCTTCGTTGCGTGCGACCAGCCGCGCAGCAGGGCATCGGCGTTAGCTTGAGGTGAGAGCGTGGATGTTCGAATCCTCTCGTCGAGCCGACGATTCAGTGAATCCCGGCAAAAACCTGACACACACCAATATTTGCTAGGTGACCACGTGAGAAAATACGCCCGAGTTCGCCCCTGGAGTCGCAAATCAAATTCAAATGGAGCGTCGTGGCCTGAGATCATTCCCAGGAACCTGGTACGACGATTAAGGATTCTGGAAACTCTAAAACAAGTGTCTCGATGTTAAATTCAACGTGCTGTCGGCTTTCTCAGGAGATTTGCAATGTCCTTCGATCCCTGAAGTTCCGCAACCCGCAAAGCCGTTCGTCCATCACGGTCCACTGCTGTAGCATCGGCTCCGCCTGCCAACAGGAGTCTTACCATTTCAAAACTCTCGCGCGCCACGGCGCTGATCAGAGGCGTGAGTCCGTTGCCATCCGCCAAATTGGGATCAGCATGATGGTGCAGAAGCAACGCGACTACATTCGTCCTACCCTCGCCGATAGCCGCGATCAAGGGTGTGATCCCGTTGGCGGCGGTGAGATTCACATCTGCCCCGGCCGCGACCAAGTGCTGTGCGATGCCAAACTGATCGCTCATGATAGCAGCGAGCATCGGCGTCATGCCAGCGTTGTTGGTCGCGTTTATTTCCGCACCTCGTTTTATAAGTTCCTGAATAACGGCAAGGTGGCCCGAGGTACTTGCCCGCATCAGAGCGGTTGCTCCTGCCTCGTCCTTCGCATTTATCGAAGCCCTGCGGTCAAGAAGCAGGTGCACGATCTCGACGCGACCCAGCACCGCGGCCAGAATCAGGGGCGTCTGCCCGGAATGTTCGGGCCGGTTTGGGTCAACCCCGCGTGACAGGGCATTCCTGACTTGCCGTACGTCGCCGCTCCTGACCGCGTCGAACAGTGAATTGCCGTCCCCATAACTTGTCATTGTGGTAGTCATCACGGCGATTGAGATTAAGAAAACTTGTCGATTGACGCGCGCTTGAAGTGCAGACACATTGCAGCACAATCGGTACGTCACACCGACCCCTCATCCGCGCGATCTGGTCGCGCATTGATAGGGAAGTGGGTGCCGATCGATGGCAAGGTGACCAGGAAGGTGCATCCGTGCTCAGGTACGCTTTCGAGTCGAATGCTGCCCCCGTGGGCTTCCACGGCCCATTTGGCGATAGACAGCCCTAAACCTGCACCCCCTGATTCGCGCCAACGCGCTTTGTCCACGCGATAAAACCTGTCGAAGACTCGGGCTTGGTCTTCCTTCGGAATTCCGGGGCCGCTATCCTGGATTTCGACGGTGACATTATTGCCGCGCCCATTTTGAACGCGCACGTGGATGGCCTCCCCGACTGGTGAATACTTAACCGCGTTGTGGAAAATATTTACGAGTGCCTGGCGCAAGAACAGGCAGTCACCTTCAACTTGCACGTTTTCGTCGCCGTCGATATCGAGGCGCAGCGCCTTCTCCTCCATGAGGATTTCAAAGAGCCCGGCGGCTTCCTTCGCCAGCGCCATGATCCCCACGGGCGCACGGTGAAGTTGTATATGGCCTGAATCGGCGCGGGATATCGTCAAAAGATTGTCGACCAGCGATGTGAGTCGATTGACTTCTTCCAGCATGCTGCCGACGATGTCCCTATACTCCTCGCGCGTACCATCCTTCTGCAACCCGACTTCACCGACGCTCCGAATCATTGCCAGAGGCGTCCTTAGCTCGTGGGATGCGTCTGAAGTGAATCGCCTTAGTTGTTCGAAGGCCTGTTCAAGGCGTGCAAGCGTGTCGTTGAATACGCGTGCCAGTTGTCCGAGTTCATCTTCACTGTCATCGTTCGGTAAACGGGCATTCAGCTTCTCGGGGGTAATCTCCCGTGCGCGGCGCGCCATTTGCTCTATCGGGCTAAGTGCACGCCGGGCGAGGCCGTAGCCGGCAAGTCCCGCGCCCCCAAGCGCCAGCGGCAGGACGAGCAGAGAAGCCGCCAACAATTCTTTCAATCGCGAAAACAGAGGCTCTTCGCTGTGAGCCAGGCGGATCAGCAGCGGGTGCCCATCTAGCGAATGTGCCCTACTGACAAGGCGCACGCGCGTTCCGTCCGACAGGCGCGCGGAGCGCTCCGAATATCCTCCGACGCCCTCACCACTGAACGGCATCCCCCCGAGGCTCCGATTCCCCAGCTTCTCGTTGCGGAACAGGACGACGGCGTCGGGCGACAGCACCTCCACGTAGCGCTCGATCACTTCCTTGGACTCAGGATGGTTATGGTAATCCTCTCGCATCTGAAGCTGGCCGCCAGGTTCGAGGAAAAACAGGCCCTCGACGGTTTCTATTTCTTCAACCGCAAAATGATCGAGCTGGCTGCGGAGCTGGAAAAAGAGGAGGGCGCAAGTACCCGCCCAAGCGAGAATCAAGAGCGCTGCCAAGACCGACACGTACCAAACGGTCAAGCGGGTACGGAGATGGCGCGGGCGGAGGCGCATCAAGTCTCATTCTGCTCTCGCAGGATGAAGCCTACGCCGCGTACGGTATGGAGGAGCTTGCGCTCGAACTGTCCATCGAGCTTCCGGCGGAGGCGCACCACCTGCGCATCAATTACGTTGTCAAGCGGCGTTTGCCGCGCGGTTTCTTTCCAGATGTCGCGGGCGAGCATTTCGCGTGAGACTACGCGCCCCTGGTTGGCAAAAAGATATCGCAGCAGATCAAACTCGCGCGCCGTCAGTTCAACCGGCTGGCCGCCACGCATGACCCATCGCTGCGCCACATCCATCTCCAGATCTGCGAGTTTGAGCCGTTGCCCCGCATCTGGCTGCTTGCCCCTCCTGAGCAGAACGCGGAGGCGCGCCAGCAGTTCGGGAAAAGCAAAGGGCTTCACCAGATAATCGTCCGCACCCGCATCCAGCCCGCGCACACGGTCTTCAATCGCGTCGCGCGACGTGAGCAGTAGCACGGGCGTTCGGACACCCCGCTTGCGAAGGGTGCCCAGGATCTCAAATCCGTCATGACCGGGCAGCATCACGTCCAGAATCACCAGGTCGAACGGCTGAGCCTGGATGAGATAGAACCCTTCCTCGCCGGTGTGGGCAACCCGCACGGAGTAATCGTCCGCCTCAAGGCCCTCCCGGATGGCTTTGGCCATCTTTTGCTCGTCCTCGACGACGAGAATGTGCACGCTTCATTTATAGGACCCCGTCAGCCCAAAGCGCAACAGACGAGATTCTGATATTTCCCTGACGCGGAACGTCAGAAAGTATCAGGCAATCATCAGGCGAAAAACAGCCGGTCCGATGCTAAAAACTGAATATGCGCGGCGGCTCCGCGGCGCTCGAATGGAGAGGATTGATGCTGCTGGCACCGGGCCCGGCGAAAAAAGTCACGATTCACCTCAATGAAGACACGAGTTCGCAAAGCGATTTTCTGAGCCGGGAAATCCTCTCTCTCCTCCTCCGGGAGGGTGTGGCAGGGGCCACGGTGCTGCGACCAGAAGCGGGTTTTGGCTATCACCATCGGGTTCACAGCCAGGAGGGAGGAATAGATACCGCGCAGCACATGCCGCTGCGCATCGAGTTTGTCGACGTACCGGAGAACATCGAACGGCTTATCCCGTCTCTCATGGAACTGCTTACCGACGGGATGATCGAAGCTCACGACACTGTCATTCTCAAGGCGGCTGTCGGAAAAGCTCGATGAGGCGAGGGAGGGGGCTTGTCAGTGCACTCGTTGGAGGTCCCATCATGGGCGTCGCGGCCTGGGCGCAGACTCCACCCGTAATTTCTCTCCCGCAGGCGCAGCAGATCGCTTTGCAGAACCACCCCCGGATCGCTTCCGCAGCGCTGACGGCAGAAGCAAGCCGCGTGGCCGTCAATGAGGTTCGCTCGGCATATTATCCGACACTGTTCGGCAACATAACCGGTGCGGGCGCGGAACATGGTTCGACACTCTCGGCAGGTTTCGTTACCACATCGAGCATCTACAGCCGCGCCGCATCGGGCGTGGTTGCGAGTCAACTCCTGACTGACTTCGGCCGCACATCGAGCCTTGAGCAAAGCGCCAAGCTGCGCAACGCGTCTCAAAACCAGAACGTCACCAACATCCGCGCTCAGGTCCTGGTCGACGTAAAGGAGGCGTACTACCAGGCGCTTGCCTCGGATTCGGTCCTCAAGGTCGCTCAAGCGACACTCGATCTCCGCCGTCTGACGCTGCGCCAGGTGAGCGCGCTTGCCCAGAGCGCCTTGCGGTCGACGGTGGATGTCAGCTTTGCCGAAGTGAATGTCTCGCAAGCCGAGCTTGACTTGTTTCGTGCCGAGAACGACGCCAGGGCCAGTCATGCACGTTTATCCGCCGCCCTGGGATACGATCGGGACCAGCCATTTTCACTGGCCGATGAACCTCTGCCGCCGGCACTGAATCCCGATGCGGAGTCCTTGATCGCGGAGGCGCTGCGCGAACGACCGGATTTATTGGCTTTGCAGCTCAATCGGGACGCGCTTGGGCGTTTCGCGGAAGCGGAGAAACGGCTTCGAAATCTGACCGTCAGTGCGGCGGCTGCTGCCGGTGTGGCTCCGGTTCGCGACCCACGGATTCAGGAAACATATAGCGGCGCGGGGATCAATGTAAACATTCCTGTCCTGAATGGCGGTCTTTTCAAGGCCCGGCGCGAAGAGGCGGAGTCGCGGGCCGCGGCCGCCAGCAAGGATGTCCAAGATCTGTCAGTGCTCATCGCTCGCGATGTGCGCGTGGCCTGGTTGGATGCGAATGACGCATTCCGGCGCCTGGACGTGACGGCCCGCATGGTCGCTGAGGCGAATGAGGCTCTCCGTCTCGCACAGGCGCGCTATGACAATGCCCTCGGCAGTATCGTCGAACTCAACCAAGCGCAACTCAACCAAACGTCCGCGGAAATCGCATCGGCGACTGCGAAGTATGAATATCTCGGCCGCCGGGCGGCGCTCGATTATGCGATGGGGGCGCTGCGATGAGTGGCGTCAACAGAGTTATCTACATGACAGGGAATCGGGGACGCTTTCTGGTCGCCGCCGTTATTGTCTTTTCGACCTCGAGCGTCACATCCTGCACCCGCGGTGGCGCAGAGGCGGTGCAATCAGTCGCCGAGACGCCGACCGTAGCGGTCGTCAAGGCGACCCGCGCCGATTTGTCCAGTTCCTTGCTCCTCACAGCCGAATTCGAGCCGTTCCAGGAAGTCGATGTCATGGCCAAGGTATCGGGATTCATTCGCCAGATCAACGTTGACATAGGCGATCGCGTTCGCGAAGGGCAGTTGCTGGCGACGCTTGAAATTCCGGAGATGCAGGACGACCTTACGCGCGCGGCGGCGGCAATCGAAGAGGCGACAGCTGATTTGGCGACGGCGCGCGATGAGCTGCAACGCGCCGAATCGGCTCACGATATGGCTCATTTGTCGTACTCGCGGATTCTGGACGTGTCGAAGAAAGAACCGGGATTAGTACCGCAGCAAGAAGTGGACGAGGTCCATTCTCGCGACCTGGTCGCCGAGGCGCAGGTCGCGGCAGCCAAGTCTCATATCACCGCCAATGAGCAGCGCATTCGCGTGTCCCAGGCCGAACAAGGCCGGTTCAAGACGCTCTATCAATATGCCGTGATCGCCGCACCGTTCACAGGGGTCGTTACGAAGCGATACGCGAATACAGGTTCGTTGATTCAGGCGGGAACGGCTTCGCAGACCCAGGCCATGCCCGTCGTCCGCCTATCTGAGAACAGCCTCCTTCGTCTAGCATTGCCGGTGCCGGAATCGGCAGTTCCTCTGATTCACCTGGGCGAGCCGGTGGACGTCAGGGTGTCCGCGCTGAAGCGAACATTTCCGGGCCGGGTTGCCCGCTTCGCAGACAAGGTGGATCAATCCACTCGAACGATGAAGACAGAAGTCGACGTTCCCAATCCGACGCTCACACTGGTCCCTGGAATGTATGCCGAAGTCGATCTGACTACCGAGCAGCGTAGGCACGTACTCTCGGTGCCAGTAGAAGCGATTGACGGCTCTGGAAACTCCACGCGCGTTTTCGTGGTGCGGTCGTCCGGTACAGTCCAGGTCATTCCGGTCAGCCTGGGCATTGAGAACGCGCAGCGCGTTGAGGTCATTTCCGGCGACCTGCATGAAGGTGATGCCGTTGTGGTTGGATCGCGTTCGGGGCTCAAAGAAGGAATTAGAGTCCTGCCGAAGATCATCACCCTGGCCAGCGATTCGGTGCCATAGACTCAGGAGCTTCCATGTCTCGGTTTGCCATCAACACGCCTTATCTCATCATCGTCGTCTGCCTGATAATCGCTATTCTCGGCGGCGTCAGCGTGATGCGGATGCCCGTGGATATGTTCCCGGCGATGAACATTCCTGTCGTGGTTGTGGCCACGTTCTATTCCGGAATGCCTCCGGAGCAGATCGAAGGTGATATCACGTATCACCTCGAACGGTTCTTCACGTTCGCCAGCGGCATCGATCATATCGAGTCGCGGTCCCTGAACGGCGTGAGCATCATCCGTGTCTATTTTCAGCCGAACACCAACGCGGACATTGATGCGGCGACCATCGCCAACCTCGCGGTGTCCGACATGAAGGATCTGCCTCCAGGTACATTGCCGCCCGTCGTGCTCAAGTCCGACGCGTCGAGCCTTCCTGTTTGCCTGGTCACGATGAACGGCGAGGGAATGACCGACGGCAACCTGAAGGACATCGCCCAGAATTTCGTTCGGAACCAGCTGGCGAGCGTGCCCGGAGCCTCCATCCCGCAGCCCTTCGGGGGACCATGGCGCCAAATCCAGTTCTATGTGGACCCCTACAAGCTGGAGGCCCGGCAGATCAGCCCGATGGATGTTGTCCGGAGTTTGAGCCAGGCAAACGTCATTCTCCCCGCCGGGGACGTGCAGATCGGGAATCTCGATTACAACATCTACTCGAACGCACAGTTCAATCTCAAGGACGCCAACCAGTATCCGATCAAGATGAACGGCTCAAATCCGGTGTTGATGTCTGATGTCGGGCAGCTCAAGGATGCGCACGCACTTCAGTACAACGTCGTCCATGTCAATGGCCAACGGTCGGTCTATTTGCCCGTGATGAAGCAGGGCGGAGATTCGAATACGATCGCGGTGGTCGATGGAGTCCGCAACACGGTCACTCATCTGGTCGACGTTCCTTCATCGATGAAAACCGATGTCGTGTTCGACCAATCACGGTTCGTACGTACAGCCATCGAAACGTTGTTGGACGAGGGTGGGATCGGCCTTTTTCTCACCTGCCTGATGATTCTGATTTTCCTGGGAAGCCTGCGCGCGACCGTCGCCGTCTTTTTCTCCATCCCGTTATCGATTTGCGCGACATTCTTCGTTCTCCAGCTTGGCGGATCGTCGATCAACAGCATGGTTCTGGGAGGACTCGCGCTGGCCCTTTCGCGGCTGATCGACAACTCGGTGGTCGTACTCGAAAACATCTATCGCCACCTCGAAATGGGCGAACCGCCCCCCGTCGCGGCGGAAACCGGCGGCAAGGAAGTCGCCCTTCCCGTGCTGGCGTCGACGCTCACGACGGCCGTTGTCTTTTTCCCCGTCACGCTGCTGGCAGGAGTCAGCAAGTTCCTGTTTTCCGCCATGGGCCTAGCAGTCGTGGTTTCTCTCTTTGCATCCTATTTCGTCGCCATGACTGTCGTGCCGCTCTTTTGCGCGCGATTTTTGAAACTTCAAAACCCGGAACACCTTAGCGAGACACGACCCAGCGCGGCGAGGACGCTCAAAGAGGAGGCTCCCGGCTGGGGCCAACGCTTCAATGTGGCGTTCAACTCGGCGTTCAATCAGATGCTGGGACTCTACGAGGTGCTGGTACAGCGCGTCCTTCGCGCGCCCTTGTTCATCCTCGTCATTTTCTGCTTTGGCTTTGCCGCCAGTCTTCTACTGTACAACCGGCTCGGGTTTTCCTACTTCCCCCAAACAGACGCGGGGCAGTTCGTAATTACCTTCAAAGCACCTTCGGGAACCAAGCTCACAGTCACCGAGAAAGAAGTCGCGAGACTTGAAGCTGTAGTCAAGGGGATTGTTCGGCCGGAGGATCTCGGCATCATTGTGGACAACATAGGTGTCGACAATGGTTTTTCCGCTGTATATACGTCCAACGCCGCCATGCATACCGGGTTTGTTCAGGTTGGCCTGAAGCCTGGGCATAGCGTCGGCAGCTATGAGTACATTCGTCAAATCAAAAAACGTATCTCGGAGGAGATGCCGGAGATCATACCGTTCTTCTCCACGGGCAGTCTTGTGGATGCCGTCGTCAGCATGGGCGCGCCGGCGCCCATCGATGTCCAAGTCGTCGGCGCAAACCTCGATCTCGATAACAAAGTCGCGCAAGATATCGCCGGCAAATTGCGCTTGTCGCCTGAAATTGCCGATGTGTTTATGCCCCAGGATCTCGACTATCCGTCGCTTCGCGTCGATGTGGATCGCCTGCACGCTGCCAAGCTCGGCTTAACCGAGCGCGAAGTGCTGACTAACGTCATCACGTCTCTGACCTCGAATCAGATGATTGCACCCAATCTCTGGATTGACCCGCGTAACGGGAACAATTACTTCCTCACGGTGCAATACCCGGAAACGCAGATCCGCTCCATCCAGGATTTGCGGTCTATTCCGCTCCATGCAGATGGTGTCGGTGACCCAACACGCCTGGACATGATTGCCAACATCGAGCGAATCAAGGCGCCCACAGAAGTCGACCATTATCAGATCCGCCGCAAGCTCGACATCTACGCCAGGCCGTCCAGCGAGAACCTGGGCGCCGCTGCGGACTATGTTCACCGCGTAATTGCCGGTCTGGACATTCCGGCGAATGTGAACGTGGCGGTCCGGGGCAGCGCGGAAGCCATGAACGCGTCCTTCAAGAGCTTCGCATTCGGGCTCATCCTGTCGGTCGTGTTGCTCTACCTGATTCTGGTCGCGCAGTTCAGGTCCTTCGTCGACCCCTTCATCATTCTCCTGGCTCTTCCGCCGGGCATTTCCGGAGTTCTGATCGTGCTCGTTCTCTCGGGCACAACCTTGAACGTGATGTCCCTTATGGGTGTCGTTATGCTCGCGGGCATCGCGATGTCGAACAGCATTTTGATTGTCGAATTCGCCCACCGCCTGAAAGTTGAAGGTAAGAGCGTTGGGGAAGCCGTTGTGGAATCCTGCCGTGTCCGTTTGCGGCCGATCCTTATGACATCGCTCGCCACCATCATCGGACTCATGCCAATGGCGCTGAAGCTGGGCGAAGGGAGCGAATCCTATGCACCGCTAGCGCGGGCTCTGATCGGCGGGTTGAGTGTGTCAGTGCTATTGACCGTGTTCTTGGTGCCGGCAGGGTTCTGCCTCGCATATGCGAAGCGGCGGGATCGACAGGCCGGAGAATTCTGAAGGAGTTAACCATATGCGATCACTAAATAATTGTCTATTGCTTTCGGTTGGGCTACTTGCACTCGCGACAGCAGTACAAGCAAAGAATAAGAAAACCCCGCCGAAAGACCCCCAGGATGAGATCGAGGTCGTGGGGCACATCCCGTCCGCAGGTGGACCCGTCAGCCACTTTGTCGCCACGCAGCACTACAGCAGTTATTACCTCTACGCCGAGCATGAAGAGGGCAAAAGCATCACTCTGATCGATGTGACGAACACCGAACATCCCGCCGTTCTCGCGGACGTAGCTTATCCCGCGAGCGGAGTCGCGACAAGTCTCTCTGCCGTAGCCGGTACCGCTGCTCTCGTGAGTTCCGCACCAACCGCGCATACGCAGTCGCCTCCGCAGACTATGCAACTGCTGGATTTTTCAGACCCGCAGCATCCGAAGGTCACACGCGAGTTCACCGGCATTACAGCAGTGGATCGGGATGACCGCCGCGGCCTGATTTTTTTGGCCAACGCTGAGGGAATCTGGATTCTCCGCCAAAAGTTCGCCGAAGATCCGGAAGTGAAACGGGCTTACGACTATTACGTGATTTACGGCCCCAGCATGTACCCGCCGCCAAAGTGATGGCGATTTCTGACGGCGCTGAACCCGACCACCCTGTAGATTCGAAAGGAACTGAATGACATGCGATTGTTAAGCAATTCTCTCGTGCTTTCCGTCGGGTTGCTCGCGCTTTCGACAGCGGTACAAGCCAAGGACAAAAAGGTCAAAACTCCACCGAAGGAACCGCAGGACGAGATCGAGGTCGTCGGGCACATTCCTTTAACGAATGGGCCGGTCAGACGCTTCATCTCAACGCAGCATTACAGCAGCTATTATCTTTACGTCGAATACGCGGCCAGCAAGAGCGTAACCCTCATCGATGTCACAAAGGCCGCGCGGCCTGCTGTGCTCGCGGACGTTTCATATCCTTCAAATGGCGGTGACACGAGTCTTTATACGGTGGCCGGAACGGCTACCCTCGTCACCGAGGAGCCAGGAAGCCCGGCTTCGGCCTCTGCTGTACGGACCATCCGGATCATGGATTTTTCAGACCCGCTCCATCCAAAGGTCGCGCGCGAATTCACAGGAGTCACGGCACTCAGTAGGGATGATCGCCGCGGCCTCATCTTTGTGGCCAACCCGTAAGGCGTATGGATCTTACACCAAAGCTTCGCGGAAGACCCAGAGGTCGAAAAGGCATACGCGCACCATGTGCTGTACGATCACTAAGATCCGGTTGACGACGTTGAAGCTCTGCTCCCGACATGCTCTGATGAGATGAACAAGTGAAAAGGTGGCGCTTACACCTCGGGCGCATTGATGCCGAATTGCGAGACGTGCAGCGCCACTTCCCGACCATCAACGGGATGCTGAAGTGCCGCCGTGATGATTTCAGTGATACGGTTCGTAAGAACATGGTCGCGGCGTTTGAATTTCTCGATTCACTTGTCGAAAGTGATGTTGACTTTTTGAGCGATGATGGGGTCGAAGCGCTGTTGCAACTGAACCACATCGTTTTTTGCTTGGGAAGGGGTACGATCCGCGCGAGTTCGGTCGACACATAACCGCCACTCGACAGCAGTTCTTCTCTAACTTTCGACGATACGTCAAGCCAATCCGCCGGTGGTATCACAAGCATGAGACCGCAAATCCGTTTAAGGTAGCGGCACAAGTCTACGTTGGCGTGCTCAGTCAGCCTCAACTCTTCCAGGAGGGGAATCACCGCACTGGGTCGTTGATTGCCAGCGGTATTCTTCTGCACAATGATTGCCCGCCCTTTGTCCTCACTCGGCAAAACGCAGTTGCCTATTTCAATCCGTCATCCGAGATCAAGTTCACAGGCAAGCGCACAGTTCGTGGCAAACTTCGCCTGCCCAAGTACAAGAAAGAGTTCCGGGAGTTTCTTCAGCGGAATTCAGCCCGCGCTTTCGTACGAAGAGCGTGAATGCCTGACCATCCACTCCACTTCATATCCGACATGCTGTTCAACGGTACGCGGAAAGAGGCGCTGGCTCTGGTCGACTCGCTGATCGAGGCTGGAGCGAGGCTCAACTTAAGGTTCGTCAGAAGAAATCGTGGGCAAGCACACGGTTGTCGGGGCACGGCAGCTCTGCGAGGACAGCCTCAAAATGACCCACCCAACAGCCCACCCACGAGTGTACTTGTGGTACTTAAATTGAAGTTTTGCACGAAAATATTCGCCCTGTATTCAAGGAGATAGCGGGGTACCCCTGATTCGGGACCAGGAGGTCGGTGGTTCGAATCCACTCGCCCCGACCAATTCCTTCAATAACTGGCTCTACGGGCTCTACGCCAACAATGGGGGCAACCCAGCCCCAAACTGATTCTAAGAACATAGCACCTTCACTCTGAGTCTGTAATTTTGGAAGTTCCGAAAGCCGTAGGCTTGTCGATTGATGAGCT
>Ga0070738_10000691_pt1 | contig 87641 bp, 79 predicted proteins | sample Coa_R2_2_FD_66446 | JGI IMG/M metagenome (GOLD analysis project Ga0070738, IMG submission 66446) | Surface soil microbial communities from Centralia Pennsylvania, which are recovering from an underground coalmine fire - Coalmine... | ecosystem: Environmental > Terrestrial > Soil > Unclassified ...
GGGCGGCGCTGGCATGGGCCTCGGCGAGGCCGGCGATCTTGTCGTCATTGTCGTGCTCGAGTTGGGCCGCGCGCTGGATCAGCGCCTGGCGGGTGGCGATGATCCCGCGCTGCCGCACCGTCTGCTGCGCGGCGACGTGGCGGCGGATGCCGTCCATCGCGTCGTCCAGATGGGCGTCGAGCCGTGGCGCCAGCGCGGCGCGCTCGCCGTCGTCGCGCGCCTGGTCGAGCGCGGCGTTGCGCAGGTCCTGCAGGCGCTGCGTGATTGCCGGCGCGCCGTCGACGGCGTCGGCGCCTTCCGTGCGGTAGTAGGCGTCGGGCGCGTCGAACAGCGCGACCTGCTTGCCGGCGATGAAGCCGTTGACCAGGCCTTCGACACGATGATCGTCGACCGGGGGCGGCGGTGGAGAAGGAGGCGACTCGCGGAGGAGCCAGTCGGGGATTTCGATTGTTTTGCTCATGCGCGTCCGTTCTACGCGCGTTCGCCTCCCAACACCTATTATAGGCAATGGCTTTTGCCATTCCCGAGCAATGCGTACCCTGAAGAGCGGGGCCAATGCCCATAATGGGACTCTCAAAACGAGCGTTATCCACAGGCGAAACGCGCGTCTTCGGTCGCTTTCCTCCGAGCGGCTCCGGGTGCTAGAGCTTGCGTCGTCGACGCCGCACACCGGCCGTAGAGCAGTCGAAATCGCTGGAGTTTGATCGCAATGGATTTGGCCCGTTTTCCGCGTCGTCGCTACACCCCGTTCGCCACCCCGATCGAGTTCCTGCCGCACTTCACCAAGGCTCTGGCGAAGACCTGCCCGGGCGGCGTCGGCCCCGACATCTGGATCAAGCGCGACGACATGCTCGGCCTGTTCCCGGGCGGCAACAAGACGCGCAAGCTCGAGTTCCTGGCGGCCGATGCGCTGGCGCAAGGCGCCGATACGCTGATCACCTGCGGTGCGCCGCAGTCCAACCATTGCCGAATTACGCTGGCCGCCGCGATCAAGGAGGGGCTGAAGGCCCGCTTCGTGATCGAGGAGCGCGTACCGAACAGCTACAAGAAGGAAGCCGGCGGCAACAACTTCATGTTCGAGCTGATGGGCGTCGAGGCCATCACCGTCGTGCCGGGCGGCTCCGACATGGGTGCCGCGATGTCGAAAATCGCCCAGGAGCTCGCCTCGCTCGGCCGCAAGGGCTACATCATCCCGGGCGGCGGCTCGAACGCGATCGGCGGCCTGGGCTACGTCGCCTGCGTGCAGGAGATGCAGCAGCAATGGCTCGACATGGGCGTGGCGTTCGACGCCGTGGTTGTCGGCTCGGGCAGCTCGGGCACCCATGGCGGCATGGCGGCGGGCTTCTACGGCAACAACATCAAGATCCCGCTGATCGGCATCGGGGTGAGCCGCGACCCGGCCGACCAGGAGCCGCTGGTGCGCAAGGAGGCGCAGGCGATCTGCGACCTGCTCGGGATCGGTAAGATTCCCGAGAGCGCGGTGAAGAGCATCGGCGGCTTCTGGCAGCCCAAGTACTCGGTGCCCAACGCCAAGATGGTCGAGGCCGTGCAGATGCTGGCGCGCACCGAGGCGATCCCGCTCGACCCGGTCTATACCGGCAAGATCATGGCCGGCCTGATCGGCCTCGCCCGCCAGGGCTACTTCAAGCCGAAGGCGAAGGTGCTGTTCATGCATACCGGCGGCCTGCCGTCGCTGCATGTCTACGAGGATGTCGTCCTCGGGCGCACCGAACTGAAGGACTGACATGCCTGACCAGCCGACAGCGGCGCCCGACAGTACCGCAGTGCGCGTCGCCCTGTGGCGCGCGCTGCATGTCGAGGTCGATGCGCCACCGCACGTGCTCGAGGATACGATCGGCTTGAAGCTGGCGGCACCGGACGAGGGCTGGCGCCAGCGCGGCGACATGCATCCGGAGGGCACGCGCATGTTCCGCGCCTCCATCGTCGCCCGCGCGCGCTTCATCGAGGATCTGGTCGCTGAGCAAGCGCAGCGCGGCGTCGATCAGTACGTCCTGCTTGGCGCGGGGCTCGACACCTTCGCGCAGCGCCGGTCCGAGCTGGCTGCGCGGCTGCGCGTGTTCGAGATCGACCAGCCGGGTACGCAGGCATGGAAGCGTCGACGCCTGGTCGAAATGGGCTACGGCATTCCCGATCGGCTGAAACTCGTGCCCGTGGACTTCGAGGCGGGCGACCGCTGGACCCAGAAGCTCGCCGCCGCCGGCTTCGATGCCGGCCGTCCGGCCGTCGTCGCTTCGACTGGCGTCAGCATGTATCTCACGCGCGAGGCGATCATGGCGCTGCTGCGCGAGGTCGCGGGTTTCGCCCCAGGCTCGACCTTCGCCATGAGCTTCCTGCTGCCGTTGGAGATGGCCGAGCCCGCGGTGCGCCCCGGCATGGAGATGGCAGCCAAGGGCGCGCGGGCGAGCGGCACGCCGTTCATCAGCTTCTTCCTGCCGGCCGAGATCATGGCGATGGCGCGCGAGGCCGACTTCCGCGCTGCCCGCCACGTCTCCGCTGCCGACCTTGCCGAGCGCTACTTCAAGGACCGCCCCGACGGCCTGCGCCCGCCGATCAATTCGGAAGAGCTGCTGATCGCGACGACATAGCGATTTCTTTTTTGCATCGTTTGAAAATTGACGAGGCGGAATCAGCCCGATTCCGGGCAAGTCGCGTGTGATCAGTCCGAGCGGCAGGGAGTGCTGCACTCCCAGCGGCTCGTTGTGGGCAATGGCCCGCGATTTGAGGCTGGTAACTCGCGGGTTCTTGCGAAGCCATTGCCCTTAATAGGTCCTGCCGCGCGGCACCTCTATCCTGCGCTCGATGTCACGGACGGGAGCGGACATGCGCACTTTTCGACAGGGGGCCCCGAGGGTGCGGGCAGGATGGCAGGACCCGCTCAAAACGTTGGCCTGCTTGCAACCAATCACTGCCACGGAGCGTGGCAGTCGCTGGCCGTTCGGCAGGTCAGATCGGCTTCGTCGCCTCGGTGAGCCAGGCGCGGGTGGCATCGTCGACCTGTGGCGCCACCACCTCGCGGACGCGCGCATGGTAGGCGTTGAGCCAGGCCTTCTCCGCTTCGGTCAGCAGGCCGACGTCGATTGCGTTGATGTCGATCGGCGCGAGGGTGAGGGTCTCGAACTCGAAATAGCGGCGGTCGGCGCCTTCGATCTGCGCCTCCTTCACCGCCACCAGGTTCTCGATCCGGATGCCGTAGCCGCCCGTCTTGTAGTAGCCGGGCTCGTTGCTGACGATCATGCCGGGCTGCAGCGCGACGGTGTTGGCGACCTTGGAGATGCGGTGCGGGCCCTCGTGCACCGAAAGATAGGCGCCGACGCCGTGGCCGGTGCCATGGTCGTAGTCGAGCCCGACCTGCCACAGCGCGGTACGCGCCAGCGCGTCGAGTTGCGAGCCGGTCGTGCCGGCGGGGAAGCGCGCGGTGCCGAGGGCGATGTGGCCCTTGAGCACGCGCGTGAAACGGTCCTTCATCTCGGGCGTCGGCGTGCCGATCGCCACGGTGCGGGTGATGTCGGTCGTGCCGTCGCGGTACTGGCCGCCGGAATCGACGAGATAGAGCGAGCCGGGCTCGAGAAGGCGTTCGGTCGCGGGCGTGGCGTGATAGTGCACGATCGCGCCGTTGGGGCCGGCGCCGGAGATGGTGTCGAACGACAGATCGCGCAGCTGGCCGGTCTCCTGGCGGATCGCCTGCAGCCGGTCGGACGCCTCGATCTCGCGCAAGCGGCCGCTCCTGGACTCGCGGGCCAGCCAGGCGAGGAAGCGCGTCACGGCCGCGCCGTCGCGGCGATGGGCAGCGCGGATGCCGTCGAGCTCGACGGCGTTCTTGCAGGCCTTGGGCAGGGCCACGGGATCGGCGTCGCGTACGATCGTGACGCCGGATGCCTGCAGCCGCGTCGCCGCCCAGACCGGCGCGGTCGAGGTCTCGATCAGCACCTTCTTCTTGAGCGTGCCCAGCGTATCGATCGCGGCCCCCAGCTCGTCGGGCGGCGCGAGGGTCACGGCGTTGCCGAGCCACGCGACGGTGCGTGCCGGCACCTTGCGGCGGTCCATGTAGAGGTCGACATGGCCGTCGGTGTGCAGCAGCGCGAAGCCCAGCGCGAACGGCGTGCGCGGCACGTCGCCGCCTCGGACGTTGAGCAGCCAGGCGATCGAATCGGGCGCAGTCAGCAGCGCCACGTCGGCGCCTTTGGACGCCACGATGTCGGCGATGCGGCGGCGGCGCTGCTCGCTGGTCTCGCCGGCGAACTCGACCGGTTGCGGCAGGACCGGCGCAAGGGGCGGCGCAGGCCGGTCGGTCCACACCGTGTCGATCGGGTTCTGCTCGACCGGCACGAAGCTGCCGCCGGCGCGTTGCGCGGCGCGCGCGAAGCGGTCGTGGCCGTCGACGGTCTGCAGCCAGGGATCGAAGCCCAGCTTGGCGCCCTTCGGCAGGTTCTCGGCGATCCACGTATCAGGCGATTCTTCCGGGATCTGGTGCGGCACGAACGCGTCGGTGTCGACCTGCGCGCGCACCGCCAGCGTGTAGCGGCCGTCGACGAAGATCGCCGCCTTGTCGGCCAGCACGATCGCCAGGCCGGCCGAGCCGCTGAAGCCGGTGAGCCACGCCAGGCGCTGCGAGCGGCGCGGCACGTATTCGCCCTGGTGCTCGTCGGCCCGCGGCACCACGAACCCGTCGAGCCCGCGGCGCTTCAATTCCGCACGGAGGCTCGCGAGCCTTTCGGCCGGTGCAGGGGAGGCATGCAAACCGTCGTCGGCCTTCGCCATCTCATCGCGCCACGCCGTGAGTGCCTTGGTCAATTCCGCGTCCGGCTGAGGGTCGAACAGCTCGACCCATTCCGGTCCTGCCAGGCCCTCCGGCGCCGCCACTACGCCGCGCATCAGCCCCTCGAGGGCGGCCGGATCGGGCGATTGGCCGCGCTGGCGCAGCAGGGTGAGGACGTCGTCGGGGGCGGCGGAACTCATGATGGGCGCGACCCTAAGCGCGGTGCATCGGCGAGGCAAATCGAGCAATAATCGTTCTCCCGCAGTTGCGAGATGCCAATTTTAGATGGCTCATGCGTCAAATGCATACCAGCATGGTTGCAACCGGACTTATCGTTGTTTTCCAAAGGTCTATATTCTTTTCCGTGCAGCGCAGCATCCGATGCTGCAGCGCACAGAATAGGAGCCCTCCCATGATGACCCAGCCGATTCAGACTTTCCAAAAGCTGACCAGTGAAACGGCGGGCGGAAACGCAGACACCGGGTATGCCGTTGGCTTTGCCCATGCGGACCAGCGCCGTCTGGAGCGGGAAGCCCGCTTCGCTCGCGCCGTGTTCCTGATCGACGCCGGCCTGTGGCTGGCCCGCCTGATCAAGCGCGCCGTTGTGGCCGTGAAGACCGATTTCAAGGTGCGTGCGGCGGAAAACCAGCTCTACCGCATGAGCGATCGCGAGCTGTCGGACCTCGGCCTGACCCGCGCCGACATTCCCTTCGCGGTGCGTGAGCCTGCGGAGGGCGTCATGCCGCAGGTGGACGCCTTCACTGGCTATGCTACCCCCGCCAACCAGAACGTGCGTCGCGCAGCGTAACGAGTTCGAGTTAGTAGCGTAGCGTAAGCGTAGAGTGAGAAAGGGCCGGCCAGTCGCCGGCCCTTTTTGCTGTCCGACTTTCCGCAATTCCGGCTAACCGATCTTGCGCAGCAGGAGCGTACGCCAGTCGGCGCCGCCGGTCTCGCGGTCGATGGAGCGTTCGAAGACGAAGCCGCGGCGCTTGTAAGTCGAGAGGATCATGTCGGCCTGCTCGACCAGCAGGCCGCTTAGCAGGATACGGCCGCCGAGTTTCACTGCCGTGCCGAACGGTTCGGCGAGATCCATCAGCGGGCCGGCCAGGATGTTGGCGACGATCAGGTCGTAGGGCGCATGACTGGACAGCTCGGGCGCGCGCAGGCCGATCGAGGTGACGAACCGGCAGAACTGGGCCACGCCGTTGCGCTCGGCATTCTCGATCGCGACCTCGACCGCCTGGGCGTCGTTGTCGCCGCCCAGCACGGGTCGCTTCCACAGCTTGGCCATGCCGATGGCGAGGATGCCGCTGCCGCAGCCGACATCGACCGCGTCGACCGTCTCGGCCGGGTCGAGCGCCGCCAGCAGCTCGAGGCAGCCGCGCGTCGTGGCATGCGTGCCGGTGCCGAACGCCATGCCGGCATCGATCTCGATCGGCACGCAGTTCGCGGGCTTTGCGGTGGTCGAATGACTGGGGTGGATCCAGAAGGGCCCGACCTGGAACGGCTGGAACGAGCGCTGGTTCTCGGCGACCCAGTCCTTCTCGGGCAGCACTTCCCAGCTCCAGTTGCCGTGCAGGGGAGGGCGGTCGCCGTCGCCGAAGATCTCGATCCGCCACGGGCCGTCGCGCGACAGCTCGCGGCTGGTGACGACGATGCCGTCCTCGGCGAGATGCTCCAGCGCCTGCTCCTCGGCGACACGTTGGTCGGCGGGAACGTCCCGCCACGCCGTCCAGCCCGTCATGCGGCTTCGACGAAAGAGTCGAGCACCTTCTTCGGCCCGGCCTTCTCGAACTCGATGTCGAGCTTGTTGCCGTCGACCGCGACGATGCGGCCGTAGCCGAACTTCTGGTGGAACACGCGCTGGCCGATCGAGAGATCGGGCTTGTCGCCCTCGACCGCGTGCCGGTCGGCCATGGTCTCGTCCCGCCAGCGGGTGCGGGCGCGGCCCATATGGATCACGCCGAGACTTTCATAGTAGAACCCGCTAGCCTGGTCGCGCAGGCCGCCGTGATGGCCGGCGGAGTAGGTGGCGTAGAGGCCGGCGTCGCTCGACTCGGCGAGCTGGTCGGTCGGCAGCTCCTTCAGGAAGCGCGACGGAATCGCCGCCTGCCACTGGTTGAAGACGCGCCGGTTGGCGGCGAACGACACATAGGCCCGCCTGCGCGCGCGGGTAAGGCCGACATAGGCGAGCCGCCGCTCTTCCTCGAGGCCGGCCACGCCCTTGTCGTCGAGCGCGCGCTGGTTGGGGAACAGGCCTTCCTCCCAGCCCGGAAGGAACACCGTGTCGAACTCGAGGCCTTTGGCGGCATGCAGCGTCATGACGCTCACCATGTCGCCGCCCGCATTCTCGGCATTGTCGGTCAACAGGGCTACGTGCTCGAGGAAGGCCGCCAGGGAATCGAACTCCTGCAGGGCGTTGGTCAGCTCCTTCAGGTTCTCCAGCCGGCCCTCCGCCTCGGGGGATCGGTCGGCACGCAGCATGTCGGTGTAGCCGGACTCGTCGAGGATCGTCTCGACCACCTCGATGTGGTTCATGCCGTCCAGCATCGAGCGCCAGCGGTCGAAATTCTGGACCAGGTCGCCCAGCGACTTGCGCTGCCGGCCCTTGAGCTCGTCGGTCTCGAGCGCCCGCCGGGTCGCCTCGAACAGCGACACCTTCTGGGCGCGCTGGATGATGCGCAGCGTGCGCAGCGCCGATTCGCCCAGCCCACGGCGCGGCGTGTTGTAGATGCGCTCGAAGGCGAGGTCGTCGTCGGGCTGCACGGTGACGCGGCAGTAGGCCAGCGCGTCGCGGATCTCCTGCCGCTCGTAGAAGCGCGGCCCGCCGATCACCCGGTAGGGCAGCCCCATGGTGATGAACCGTTCCTCGAACTCGCGGGTCTGGAAGCCGGCGCGCACCAGGATGGCGATCTGGCTGAGCGCGTGCCTGTCGCGCTGGAGCGCCTCGATCTCCTCGCCGATCTGGCGCGCCTCCTCGTCGCCGTCCCATACGCCGCGCAGCGAGATGCGCTCGCCTTCCTTCAATTCCGTCCACAGCGTCTTGCCGAGCCGCCCCTCGTTGTGGGCGATCAGGTGCGACGCGGCGGCGAGGATGTGCGGCGTCGAACGGTAGTTGCGTTCGAGCCGGACGATCGTTGCGCCGGGGAAGTCCTTCTCGAAGCGCAGGATGTTGCCGACCTCCGCGCCGCGCCAGCCGTAGATCGACTGGTCGTCGTCGCCGACGCAGCAGACGTCCTGCGTGCCCTGCGCCAGCAGGCGCAGCCACAGATACTGCGCCACGTTGGTGTCCTGGTACTCGTCGACCAGGATGTGGCGGAAACGGCGGTGGTACTGCTCCAGCACGTCGGGATGCTGCTGCCACAGCGTGACGCAATGCATCACCAGGTCGCCGAAATCGACCGCGTTCACCTCGGCAAGCCGCGCCTGGTACTGCTTGTAGATCTCGACCGCCTTGCCGTTGGCGAACTCGCCGGCATCCTCGACCGCCACCTTGTCGGGGGCGAGGGCGCGGTCCTTCCAGCGCTGGATGATGCCGCTGAGCACCCGCGCCGGCCATTTCTTGTCGTCGATGCCCTCGGCCTGCAGCAGCTGCTTGATCAGCCGCGTCTGGTCGTCGGTGTCGAGGATGGTGAAATTGCTCTTCAGGCCGATCAGCTCGGCATGGCGGCGCAGAACCCGCACGCCCACCGAATGGAACGTGCCAAGCCACATGCCGTCGGCTGCGCCGCCGATCAGCTGCGCGACGCGGTCCAGCATCTCGCGGGCCGCCTTGTTGGTGAAGGTGACGGCCAGGATCTGCGACGGCCGGGCGCGGCCGGTGATCAATTGGTGCGCAATGCGGGTCGTCAGCACACGGGTCTTGCCGGTGCCGGCGCCGGCCAGCACCAGCAGCGGTCCACCCTGGTGGATAACCGCCAGCCGCTGCTCTTCGTTCAGTCCCTGAAGGTGCGCTTCCGACCCGATGCCGTGGGGCGCAACGAGACGCGTTCCAAGGGGCTCCGGGCCGGAAACCGGCTCGGGCGTCGGATCGTCGGTGATGTCGAACGGATCGGCGGAGGGCGCCATACACATCATATAGCAATCGTCAGCCCCAACGCCTATCTTGGACCCCAACACGCGGAGGATTTCGCATGGCCCGAGGTCTGAACGGTTCTGCGAACGGCTCGAGCCAGTGGCACGGCAACGAGGGCGGTGTCGAGGCCCGGCGGCCGGGCGGTGAGAGCAACCTGCCGTCGGAGGTGGTCGACGTGCTGCCGGCGGTGGTCGGCGTGCACACGACCATTCCTGAGGATCGCCGATCCGCCCAGACCCTGGGCTCGGAACGCGAGGGGCACGGCATCGTCATCGACGACAATGGCCTGGTCGTCACCATCGGCTACCTGATCATGGAAGCCGACGCCATCACGGTGACTACCGGCGAAGGCGAGAGCCTGCCGGCGAAGATCATCGGCTACGACTACGAGAGCGGTTTCGGCCTGGTGCGCACCCGCCGTCCGTTCCCGGACATCCGGCCGATGCCGTTCGGCGATTCGGATGCGCTGGCGCTGCGCAGCGAGGCCTATGTCGCGGGGGTCGGCGGCGAAAAGGCGACGCTCAAGGTAAAGGTCGCCGGCCGGCGCGAGTTCGCCGGCTACTGGGAGTACCTGCTCGACAACGCGATTTTCACGGTGCCGGCCTACCCGCTGTGGGGCGGCTCCGCGCTGGTCGGCATGGACGGCACCCTGCTGGGCGTGGGCTCGCTCCTGGTGCAGGAGGCGCTTGGTCCCGGTGCACCGGCCTTTCCGGGCAACATGTACGTGCCGATCAATCGGCTCAAGCCGGTGTTCGACGAGCTGGTCGCGCACGGCAAGCTCTCGACTCCATCGCGGCCGTGGCTCGGCCTCTACACGGTCGAGCACATGGGCCAACTGATGGTCGGCGGCATCTCCGATGGCGGCCCGGCCGACCGCGCCGGGCTGAAGCGGGGTGACGTCCTGCAGGCGCTGAACGGCGAGGTGCTGGACGACGTCGCCGACTTCTACAGGAAGCTATGGGCAAGCGGCCCGGCGGGCACGGCGATCACGCTCCGCATGGAGCGCGACAACGACGCCTTCGAGGTGATGGTGCGCACCGGCGATCGGGCCAAGTACCACAAGTACGGCAAGGACTGACAAGATGGCACGAGCCTTCGCCTCGCAGGCGGACCTGGCGGAGAAGAAGATCACCTTCAGCCGGCTGAGCGAGCACGGCTATGCCTTCACCGCCGAAGGCGATCCCAACACCGGCATCGTGGTCGGCGACGATGCGGTGATGGTGATCGACGCCCAGGCGACGCCCAAGATGGCGCAGACGGTGATCGAGTACATCCGCACCGTCACCGACAAGCCGATCAAGTATGTCGTGCTGTCGCACTATCACGCGGTGCGCGTGCTGGGCGCGTCGGGCTACGGCGCCGAGCACATCATCTGCTCGGAGGCCACCCGCGACCTGATCGTCGAGCGCGGCCAGCAGGACTACAAGTCCGAGCTGCAGCGCTTCCCGCGCCTGTTCCAGGCGGCGGAGACGATTCCGGGCCTGACCTGGCCGAGCATGACCTTCGGCGACCGCATGACGCTGTGGCTGGGCAAGCTGCAGGTCGAGATCATCCATGCCGGCCGCGGGCACACCAAGGGCGACACGATCGTCTGGCTGCCCGAGGAAAAGACGCTGTTCAGCGGCGACCTCGTCGAGTACGGCGCCACGCCCTATTGCGGCGATGCGCACTACAAGGACTGGCCCGAGACCTTGCAGAAGCTGCGCGATCTCAAGCCCGAGACGCTGGTGCCAGGGCGGGGCGATGCGCTGATCGGCGAGCAGCAGGTCGAGCAGGGCCTGGCCGGCACGCAGCAGTTCCTGTCCGAGCTCTACAAGGTCGTGTCGGCCTCGGCACAGGGTGGCGACACGCTGAAGCAGGCCTACGACAAGGCGATGACCGCGCTGCAGCCGCGCTACGGCAACTGGGTGATCTTCGAGCACTGCATGCCGTTCGATGTCTCCCGTGCCTACGACGAAGCCAAGGGCATGGACCATCCGCGCATCTGGACCGCCGAGCGCGACATCGAGATGTGGTCTGCGCTGGAGAAGGGCTGATCATGGGACCGCGCCACTCCAGTGGCGCTCATGAGTCTGAGCGCCACTGGAGTGGCGCGGTCCGATGAGTTCCTACGACTACCGGCGCTATCCCTACATCCGGCCGCGGGAGCTCGAGACGCCGGGCAGGCGGCGGCCGGTGGTGATCGTGGGCGCCGGCATCGCGGGGCCGACGCTGGCGCTGTCGCTCGCGACGCGCGGCGTGCCGGTCGTGGTGCTGGACGATGACGACACGGTGAGCCTCGGCAGCCGCTCGATCTGCCAGGCCAAGCACAGCCTCGAAACCTGGGACCGCTTCGGCATTGCCCAACGCATGGTCGAGAAGGGCATCACCTGGGAGCAGGGCGAGGTCTATCTGGGCGACAAGCCGGTGTTCCGCTTCAACCTGCAGCCCGAGCCCGGCCACAAGTTCCCGGCGTTCGTGAACCTGCAGCAGTATTACGTCGAGGAATATCTCTACGAGCGCTGCGCCGCCGAGACGCTGATCGACATGCGCCATCGCAACGAGGTGGTCGGCATCGTCTCCCGCACGGACGGCGTGACGGTGACGGTCGAGACGCCGGACGGCCGCTACGACCTCGAGGCAGACTGGCTGGTCGCCTGCGATGGCGTGCGCAGCCCGGTTCGCCACCTGCTCGGCCTGCCCTATCCCGGCGAGGTGTTCAATGACCAGTTCCTGATCGCGGACATCCGCTTGAAGGGCGACCTGCCGAAGGAGCGGCGCTTCTGGTTCTACCCGCCGTTCCATCCGACCAATTCCGTGCTCCTGCACCGCCAGGCCGACGATGTCCTGCGCGTCGATTTCCAGCTTGGACGCGACGCCGATGCCGAGGAGGAGAAGAAGCCCGAGAACATCGACCGCCGGCTGCGCCAGATGTTCGGTCCGGATGCGCGCTGGGAGCACGAATGGTCGAGCGTCTACACCTTCACTTGCCGCATGATGGAGCGCTTCGTGCATGGGCGCGTGATCTTCGCCGGCGACGCGGCGCACGTCGTCTCGCCGTTCGGCGCCCGTGGCGGCAACGCGGCAGTGGCGGATGCCGACAATCTCGCCTGGAAGCTGGCGCGCGTGGTGGCCGGCACGTCCCCGCCGAGCCTGCTCAATACCTATTGCAACGAGCGTCGTGCCGCGTCGCAGGAGAACATCCGCCAGTCGACCCGCAGCACCGACTTCATCACGCCCAAGTTCGAGGCCTCGCGCCGCTTTCGCGACGCCACCCTGGCGCTCGCCAAGGATTTCCCGTTCGCCAGGGCGTTGATCAACAGCGGCCGGCTGTCCGCCCCGACGGCGCACATCGGCTCGCCGCTCGACACGCCCGATGGCGATGACGAGTGGGTCGGCGGCCCGCCGCCGGGCCGGGCGATGATCGATGCGCCGCGGGGGGATGGCTGGCTGATCGACGCGGTGGGCGCGGACTTCACCCTGCTGAATTTCGGCGCAAGCGTCGATGCAGCCGACGTGCCGGTTGTTGCGTTGGAATGCAGCGGCTTGGCGGCCAGGCGCTACGACGCCCAGCCCGGCACCACCTATCTGATCCGGCCCGACCGTTACGTCGCGGCGCGCTGGCGGCGGTACGACAGGTTGGCGGTCCGTGCGGCGGTGGCGCGCGCGACGGGACATACGATGGAACGTTAGGAGGCGACGATGGAAGGCGCGTTGCGACGCACGCTCAACCTCAGCCAGCCGGACGAGGTCTACAACGCCATCGTCGATGCCCACAAAGGTCTGAGCGAGGAGGAATGCCGCACCTACGACGCGCGGCTGATCCTGCTGCTGGTCAACCATATCGGCGACGAGGAGGTGATCCGCGAGGCGCTGAGGGCGGCGGCGAACCCATGAAGGACATGCTGCTGGGCCGGCTCGCCCTGGTGACCGGGGCCGGCCACGGCAATGGTGCTGCGATTGCGCGCGGGCTGGCGGCCGCCGGCGCCGAGGTGATCGTGACCGACATCGACAAGGATGCAGCGCGCACGATTGCCGATTCGATCGTCGCCGAGGGCGGCAGGGCGCGCGGCTTCATGCTCGACGTCACCGACGAAGAGGGCTGCGCGAAGCTCGCCCGCGATCTCTCGCTGCTGGTCGGGCCGATCCGAATCCTGGTCAACAACGCCGGCGTCTTCCTGCGCGGCAACCTGGTCGGCGCGGACAGCCGAGAGCGCTGGGACCGGACCATGGCGGTGAACGTGCACGGGCCTTTCAACGTCACCATGGCGTTCGTCGACCAGCTCAAGCTGACCAAGGGCACGATCGTCAACATCGCCTCGATCAATTCCTACGTCGCGCAGGCCGGCAGCGGCGCCTATCCCGTGTCGAAGGGCGCGCTGGCGCAGTTCACGCGGGTGCTCGCCGCGGAGCTGGCGGCCGACGGCGTGCGGGTCAATGCGCTCGCGCCCGGCATCATCGCCACCGCGATGACCGAGCCGACCCGCGCCGATCCCAGGCGGCTCGAGGCGTTCCTGGCGCACGTGCCGATGAAGCGGGTCGGCGAGCCCGAGGAATTGGCCGGACCGGTGGTGTTTCTCTGCTCCGATGCGGCGAGCTATATCACCGGGGCGATTCTGCCGGTGGACGGGGGATATCTGGGTGTCTGAAATAATAGTGCGGGCAGCGACAGTCGATGACGTCGAGCTGCTGCATCGCTTCTCGGTTGATCTAGCGACCTACGAGGACGAGCCCGACGCCGTCACCTCGACGCCGCAGACGTTGGCGCGCGACGGATTCGGCGAGAAGCCGCAATTTGCCGCCCTGATCGCCGAGCGGGGCGGCAAGCCGGTGGGCATGGCGCTCTACACCTTCAACTACTCGGTCTGGACGGCGGCGCGCGGCATCTTCATCGAGGACATCTGGGTCATCCCCGAGGAGCGCCGCGGCGGCGTCGCGCGTGCCCTGATGCAGGGGTTGGCCCAGGAATGTGCCGCCAGGGGCTACAAGCGCATCGACCTCAACGTGCTCGACTGGAACCCGGCGCGCGGTTTCTACGAGAAGGTCGGCTTCAAGTGGATCCGGAACTGGCTACCCTATCGCCTGAGCGGGCCGGCGCTGGCGAAGCTGACCGACGAGCATTCGTAGCAAGGAGGCATGATGGCCGAGCAAGACCCTCGCGTTGAACGGTTGCTGCTCGGCCAGGAAATCGCAGATTTCCTCTACCGCGAGGCGGAGTTGCTCGACGAGCGGCGCTATCGGGAATGGCTCGATCTGCTGGCCGACGACATACGCTACTGGATGCCGATGCGGCGCAACGTCAAGTCGGGCGAGGACGAGCGCGAGTTCACGCGCCCCAACAGCGACATCAACTGGTTCGACGAAGGCAAGGACACGCTGGCAAAGCGCGTGAAGCAGATCGAAACCGGCATCCATTGGGCGGAGGAACCCCGCTCGCGCCTGTCGCATCTCGTCACCAACGTGCAGGTGCAGGCCGCCAATCCATCGGTCGCCGCGCCGCAGGAAGTCGCGGTCACCTGCCGGTTCCTGATCTACCGCAACCGCGTCGAGACCGAGACCGACATCCTGGTCGGCCGCCGCGAGGACTCGCTCAGACGCCATGGAGCCGGCTGGCTTCTGGCGCGTCGCAAGATTATCCTCGACCAGAACGTGCTGCTGTCCAAGAACCTGACCTTCTTCATCTGAGGGGGCGGCCATGGCGATCACGGAAAGACGGGGCTACCGTCCTGGCCTGGTCGATTTGCGCTCGGGCGAGATCAGCCGCGAGATCTTCGTCAACGAGGAGATCTACGCCCAGGAGCAGGAGCGCGTTTTCGCGCGCGCCTGGCTGCATGTCGGCCACGAGAGCCAGATCCCCGAACCGGGCGACTATTTCGTGTCGTCGATGGGCGAGGAATCGGTGATCCTGTGCCGCGACCGGAGCGGCCGCATCCACGTCTTCCTCAACTCCTGCCGCCACCGCGGCATGAAGGTGTGCCGCTACGACGAAGGGTCGACGACGGTCTTCACCTGCCCCTACCACGGCTGGAGCTACGGCACCGATGGACGGCTGGTGGGGGTGCCGTACTGGCGGGAGGCCTACCATTCGCGGCTCGAGAAGGAGAAGTGGGGCCTCGTCGAGGTCGCGCAAATCTGCAACTACAAGGGTTCGATCTGGGCGACCTGGGACCCGGCCGCGCCGCCCTTTGCCGAATATCTCGGCGACTTCACCCGCTATCTGGACCTCCAACTCGACGGCTGGGACGGGCGCGAGGGCCAAGCCGAGATGCTGGGCGGGGTCCAGAAATGGCTGGTGCCGTGCAACTGGAAGTTCCCGGCAGAGAATTTCAGCGGCGACACCTATCACAACATCAGCCACCGCTCGGTCGACCTGGCCGGGATCGGGCCGTCGGGCGCAAGCCGTCGCGACATGGGCGAGCGCGACGTGAGCCGCAAGCTGCATGTCTGCATCCCCGACCGCGGCCATCAGACGATCCACTACGTCCTGCCCGCCGGCCAATTGCCGCCGCCGGCCTACCTGAATGCGCCGATCGTCGCCGAGTACTTCCGCTACTGCGAGGAGGAGAAGCGGCGGCGGCGCGGCGACGAGGCGCGAATGGTCGGCGCGCCCGGCGAGATCTTCCCGAACACGGCGCTGCTGTCGCGCCAGCCGCGGACGATGGCGGCGTGGCATCCGCGCGGACCGCACCAGACCGAATGCTGGCGCTGGTTCTTCGTCGACCGCGACGCGCCGCGCGAGGTCAAGGAGTTCCTGCGCGACTACTACATCCGCTATTCCGGCCCAGCCGGCATGACCGAGCAGGACGACATGGAGAACTGGAACTACGCCCATGCGGCGAGCCGCGGCACGATCGCCCGACGCTATCCCTACAACTACGATCAGGGCTCCGGCACCGCCGTCACGGACTACGAGTACCAGGGATTCAGGGTGCCCGGCGAAGTGATCAATCTCACCGAGGTGCAGTCGAGCGAGCAGCCGATGCGCAATTTCTATCGCCGGTGGGCCGAGTTCATGGAGGCCGACGACTGGTCGCAGCTCGCGACATGGCGCGTCGCCGAACGCAGGGCTGCAGAGTGACGACCCCAATCAACGTTCGCGATCTCGTGCCGGGCACCTCCATCGTGCTCGCGAGCGGTGCCGAAGCCGAGATCGTCGACAATCCGCGCGATGGCGTTTGGCTGTTCGCGCGCTACCTGTCCTCGCCGCGCGATCCGGCGCTGGTCGGCCACGAAGAAATGGTCTTCGCCCAGGATGTCGTTGCTTTGGGCCGCTCTGCGCCTCACGTGGATTCGTAACTGGCGACCTTGCCGCTCGAGCGGCGGCGGTCCTCCCGCTCTCTCATCGAGAGCCACGCGCTGGCGGCACAGGCGATCTGCGTCCCACCGCCCAGCAGCATCGCCAGCCGCAGCCCATCCGCGCCGCCTCCCGTGAGGGCATACACCGCGCCCAGCACTGCGACACCGATCGTGGCGCCGGCCATGCGCGCGACGTTGATCAGCGCCGAGGCGGTGCCCGAGCGTGCCGGCTCGACCGCGCCGATGGCGGCCGCCATCAGCGGGCCGGTCGCGATGCCCATGCCGAGGCCGGTCAGCACCAGCCCGACCTCGTCGAGCACGATCGATTTGTGGCCGGCGCCCAGCGCGACGGTGAGCAGGCCGACGCCGATCACCGCGACGCCGCCCGCGGTGACGGTACGGCTGCCGAGCCGCTCGCGCAGCCAGCCCGAGAAGGGCGAGAGCAGCACGAACACCAGGGCCATCGGCATCAGTGCCAGGCCGGCCTGGATCGCCGACAGGGTGCCGGCGCTCTGCCAGGTGAGCGGCAGCAGGAACAGCACGCCGTACATGCCGAAGGTCATGCCGGTGGTGCCGACGATGGCAGCCCGGAAGGCCCGCGCGCGGAAGATGTCGAGTGGCACCAGCGCGCCCGGGCCGCTCTTCGCCTCGACCTGCAGGAACATCACCAGCGCGATCAGGGCGACGACAAAAGCGGCCGCGGCGACGATCGGCGCGCGGTGCGATTCGATGGCGGCCAGGGCGAGGCCGCCCAAAGCCAATGCACCGAGCGCCTGGGCCGGCGCATCGAAGCTGCGGTCCTGCGGATCGGCCGATTCGGGGATGGACGGCCACGCGAGCGCCAGCGCCGCCACGCCGAACGGCACCACGACCAGGAAGATGCTGCGCCAGCCGAAGCTGCCGATCAGCAGGCCGCCGACGGTCGGGCCGATCGCCATCGCGAGCCCGTTGCAGCCGGCCCAGACGCCGAGTGCATGGCCGCGCTCGGCCTCGTCGCGCCACACCACGCGGATGATGGCGAGCGACGCCGGCACCGACAGCGCCGCGCCGAGGCCCGCCAGGGCGCGGCCCGCGATCAGCACCTCGATCGACGGAGCGGCGGCGCACATCAACGACGCGGCGGTGAACACAGCCACGCCCATCATGAAGATGCGGCGCCTTCCGTACAGGTCGGCCAGCAGGCCACCCGTCAGCAGCAGCACGGCGTAGACCAGGTTGTAGGCGTCGAGCACCCACTGCAGCGCGCCGACGCCGGCATGGAAATAGGCGCCGATCGGCCGCGTCGCGAGATTGACCACGGCCATATCGACCTGGGCCACCAGGACCGCGAAACAGAGCGTAAGCAGGGTGAGGCGCTTGCCGGAACTCATGCCCAACGAACGCACGGATCAGGTGTCCGATGCTTCGGAAAAGCCCGAACGGTCAGCCTTTTGTCAGCCTTATTCTTGCCGGACCGCGGGCGTCCCGCCCGCTCTTCTCATCCTCACGAGGCGGGCGGCACGCCCGCGGCCCGGCAACACTACTTCTTCTTCAACCCCATCACCCGTCCCGCCTTCGCCGGGCGCGGCAGGTGCTGGTGCGCGGTCCACACCGCTTCCAGCCGCTCGGCCGCCTGCTGGGGCCACGGTGCCGAGCGTCGGCTGGCGAAGTCGATGTTCATCACGATCGTCTCGTTGGTCGCGGCGAGGTAGCCCTCGCCCTCGTGATACATCTCGTGGAACAGGTGCACGCGCTTGGCGTCGCGGTCGAGCAGCTGGGTGGTGAAGCGCATCGGCGCACCGCCCTTCATCTCGCGGTCGTAGGTGACGTGGGTCTCCAGCACGAAGGTCATGCCGTGCTTGCCGTCGACGTAGCGCCGGCCGAGTCCGATGTTGCGCATGAAGGCGCCCGACGCCTGGTCGAAGGCCGTGACGTAGAAGGCAAGGTTCATGTGGCCGTTCCAGTCGACCCATTCGGGCAGCACGGTGGAGCGATGCATGTCGAGCGGCGCGGTGGTGACCAGCGCCGGCATCTCGTAGGGCAGGATGACGGACATTAACTACTTCCTCTTGATGCCGATGATGCGTCCGGCCTGGGCCGGCTTCGGGAGATGCTTGTGCGCTTCCGCCATCTTCTCGATCCGCGGCATCGCCCAATCAGGCCAGGCTGCCGCGCGGCGGGTGCCGTAGTCGATGTTCATCAGCATCAGCTCGTTGGTCGCGGCGAGATAGCCTTCGGTCGCGTGGTACATGGCGTGGATGTAGTGCACGCGCTTGGCGTCGTGGTCGAGCAGCTGCGTGGTGATGCGCAGCGGATCGCCCTCCTTGACCTCGCGATCGTAGGTGACGTGCGCCTCGAGCACGAAGGTCATGCCGATCTTCTCGCGCGTATATTCCCAGCTCACGCCGAACTGGTTGCACAGCGTGTCGGTCGCCTTGTCGAAGGCCACGACGTAGAAGCCGACGTTCATGTGGCCGTTCCAGTCGATCCACTCCGGCAGCACCGTCGCGCGATGGACGTCGAGCGGCGCGCCGTAGTCGGGTTCGATCATGGGGTAGGGAGGTAATTTCATGCGGCCGGACCGTAGCGAAGCCGCAGGGGCGCCCGCAAGTTCGCCCAAACGACCTGCTCCAGCGAGGATTTGTCATGGCGAAGAAACCCAAGGCCGTCGTGCTCGGCGTCGGCGCGTTGCGTGGCATCGGTGGCGCTGCCAGCCGCCGCTTTGCAAAAGAGGGCCATCACGTGCTGGTGGCCGGCCGCACGCCGCAGAAGATCGAGGCGGTGGTCGATGCGATCCGCAAGGATGGCGGCGCCGCGACGGCCTTCACGGTCGACGGCACCAAGGAGGACCAGGTGATCCGCCTGTTCGACGCAGCCATGACCGACGACGGTGGCAGCGGGCCGGCCGACCTGTTCGTCTTCAACATGGGCAACAACGCCGCGGTCGACTTCCGCGAGATGACGGCGCAACACTTCGAGGACTCCTGGCGGGTCGGCTGTTTCGCGGGCTTCCTGTTCGGCCGCGAGGCGATGCGCCGCCTGGCGCCGCTCGGCCGCGGGACGGTGATCTTCACCGGCGCGTCGGGATCGCTGCGCGGCCGGCCGAGGTTCGCCGCGTTCAACGCCACCAAGGGCGGCCTGCGCCTGCTGGTGCAGTCGATGGCGCGCGAGTTCGGGCCGCTGGGCATCCACGTCGCGCACGTGATCATCGACGGCGGCATCGAAGGCGACCGCCTGCTGTCGCGCATGCCCGGCCGCGCCGAGCAGGTCGGCCCCGACGGCCTGCTCAAGGTCGAGCCGATCGTCGACAACTACTGGCACCTGCACACCCAGCAGCGCAGCGCCTGGACGCACGAGCTCGATCTCAGGCCGTACAAGGAGACGTTCTAGGGACGGTCGTCTTCGCTGGGAGCGCGCCACTCCTGTGGCGCTCATGTCTTCCGGACCGAGGGCTAGCCGAGCGAATCGGAAAGCGTATGGTCGCCCTTGTCGAGGGTGATGCGGCGCTGGGGATATTCGTTCTGCGCCGCGCGGAAAATCGCCTGGGCGAGCTCGGGGCTCACGGCGCGCCCGAGGACGCGCTCGATCTCCGACCCGGAACGCCAGAGCACGATGCGGTACGGAAGGTCTTCCTGAGAAGACGGCTCAGGACCGAACATGGCAGCCCCGTCAGTGTCTCGATTCGTTCCAGCGCGAGACTATACGATTCTTGTGGCGCAGCGTGATGTAGCGATCGGGATGTTCGCTCGTGGCCGCATAGTAGGCCGCGTAGCCGATGCTGCCGTTCGCGGTCACGGCCAGCACCTGCTCCACCGCCGTGCGGGCCTCGTTCCACAGCTCCACCTTGTAGGGAAGGTCATCCCGCTCGACGGCGTAGCGATCCGAGCGAGGCCGTTTGCCGGGATCGTCGTCCGACTCCCCGGCCGGCCCGAATGCGAGGGGATGCGGGACGACATTGTCGCGGTAGGCAATCGAGCGGGACGAGGCGGACATGGATGACCGGTTGCTGGTAGGCAGTCGCGTGCGTATGCTTGTGCTTGCCGTTCGTGGCGCAAACTGCGCCGGACCTCGATAACAATATGGCATTGCACACCCGAAAGATGCAACCGCTCCCGAGCGAGAGACGCTACGAGCGATTGCTCGCGTCCATCACCGACTATGCCATCTATATGACCGATGTAGATGGCTTCATCACCACCTGGAACGACGGCGCTCGCCGCATCAAAGGCTACAACGCGGTCGAGATCATCGGGCAGCACTTCTCCCGTTTTTTCACGCCGGATGACGTCGGGCGAGGACTGCCGGGGAATATCCTGAGGGCAGCGCGCGAGCATGGCCGGCACGAGGAGGAGGGCTGGCGGGTCCGCAAGGACGGCAGCCGCTTCTGGGCCAATGCCGTCACGCAGGCGGTGGCCGACGAGCAGGGACGGCTGGTCGGCTTCGCCAAGATCACGCGCGACATCACGGAGCGGCGCGCCGCGCAGGACGCGCTCCAGCGCAGCGAGCATCGTTTCCGCCTGCTGGTGGACGGCATGATCGACCATGCCATGTATCTGCTCGATCCGTCAGGCATCGTCACCAGCTGGAATGCGGGTGCCGAGCGGATGAAGGGCTACACCCCCGAGGAGATCGTCGGGCACCATTTCTCGCTCTTCTATACGCCCGAGGATCGGGCCTCTGGCCTGCCGGCCCGGGTGCTCGACATCGCGGCGCGCGAGGGCCACTACGAAGCGGACGGCTGGCGCGTCCGCAAGGACGGTAGCCGCTTCTGGGCCAACACGGTCGTCGACGCGATTCGGACCGAGGACGGCAGGCTCGAGGGGTTCGCCAAGATCACGCGCGATATCAGCGAGCGGCGGGCCGCCCAGGAGGCGCTGCGGCAGAGCGAGCGACAGTTCCGCCTGCTGGTGCAGAACCTCACGGACTACTCGCTCTTCATGCTCGATCCGAACGGCATCGTGACCAGCTGGAACGCGGGCGCGCAGCGCATCAAGGGCTATGCCGCGCACGAGATCATCGGCCGCCATTTCTCGCAATTCTACACCGATCGCGACCGTGCCGCCGGCCTGCCGGCGCGCGCGCTTCACAGGGCGATGGAGGAGGGCCGCTACGAGGCGGAGGGCTGGCGCGTGCGCAAGGATGGCAGCCTGTTCTGGGCCAACGTCGTGATCGACCGGATCCTCGACGAGAAGGGCGCCCTGGTCGGCTTCGCCAAGATCACGCGCGACATCACCGAGCGGCGTTCTACGCAGCTCGCCCTCGACGAGGCCCAGAGCCAACGGGCCTATGCCCAGAAGATGGACGCGCTCGGCCAGCTGACCGGCAGCGTGGCGCACGACTTCAACAACCTGCTGATGATCGTGAGCGGCCATCTCGCGCGCCTGCGCCGGGCCGGCGACGAGGCGAGGGCCCGGCAGTCGGCCGAAGCGATCGAGATGGCAGTCCGGCGCGGCGCCTCGCTCACCCGGCAACTGCTGTCCTTCTCGCGCCGCCAGCCGTTCGATCCGACCGTCATCGACCTGCCGTCGCGCATCGAGAGCGTGCGGGCAATGCTGAGCAGCTCGACCGGATCGAAGATCGCGCTGGCGATCGGCATTCCACCCGGTGCCTGGCCGATCAAGGTCGATGCCAGCGAATTCGACCTGGCGCTCGTCAACCTGACGCTGAACGCCCGCGACGCCATGCCGGAAGGCGGTTCGATCACCATCTCGAGCGAGAACGTCACTCTGGCGCCGGCCGACACGCCGGCGCGGCTCGAGGGCGAGTTCGTCGCCGTGCGTGTGACCGACAGCGGCACCGGCATCCCGCCCGACATCCTGTCCAAGGTGTTCGATCCGTTCTTCACCACCAAGGACAGCACGAAGGGCAGCGGCCTCGGCCTCAGCCAGGTCTACGGCTTCGCCCAGCAGTCCGGCGGCACAGTCACGATCGACAGCGAGCTCGGGCGCGGCACGACCGTCACGCTCTATCTGCCGCGCGCCCGGCACGAGGCCGCCGAGGAACGGCGCTCCGAGGAAACGCCCGTCGCGGACGGCCGCATCCTCCTCGTGGAGGACAATCCCGCCGTCGCCGACGCGAGCAGCTCCCTGCTGGAGCAGCTGGGCTACAGTGTCGTCCAGGTGCGCGACGCTGCCGCGGCCCTCCAGGCGGCAGGCGACGCAGAATTCGACCTGGTGGTGAGCGACATCATGATGCCCGGCGGCATGGACGGGCTGGCGCTGGCACACGTGCTGCGCGAGCGACAGCCGGGCCTGCCGATCCTCCTGATGACCGGCTACCACCAGCTGGCCGATGAAGCCGGCCGAGAGTTCGTGCTGTTGCGCAAGCCGTTCGATCTCTCCGACTTGAGCCGCGCCACCACCCGGGCGCGGTCGGTGGCGCGTGCGACCGGCGATACGAACGTGATCGCGCTGCCGGTCGGACCCAGAGCGCCGCGCTGAGTGCGGTCTGCGCTGTCATCTGCCTTCCCTTTGTATCCCTGGAAGTATATTATATATCAACTATCCAGTGAACTCAACTCTTTCGAAGCGAGGATGAGAACCCACGGAAACATTCAAAACCGGGGTGGGGGTGTCGTGGATTTCCGGTACCACAGCCCTCGAATGCCGATGCCATCGGTGTTTGAGCGGTCCAGACCGTGGGACGGTTTGGGACAGCGCAGGCGGACGCGACTACGGTACCGCCAGCAGTTCGTCGGCCACGAGATCGGGCGCGGACAGGATGCAGTTGTGCCCGGCGGCGATCGGGCGGAAGCGGATGTGCGGCATGGCCTGCACCTTCTCGTGCGTGCCGGCCGACACCGGATAGCGCGGGCTGGTGCAGGCGATGTAGGTCATCGGCCGGCCGTTGCCCGCCGGATGCTGCAGCCGGATCGGCTTGGTGTAGCAGGCGACCGGATGCGGCGTGAGCTGGCGGTGCGTCCAGGCGGCGAGCGCGGGATCGTCGATGATCAGGCTTCCGACCGGCGCGAAGGGCAGCACCTCGGTGCCGTTCACCGTTTGCACCAGCGTCCTGCGCTTGGCGGCGATGTGGGCGGGGATGCGGCCGAAGATCGACTGGCCGTCCTGGGCGATGCCGCCGTCGATGATCACCAGGTGGGCGATGCGCTCGGGCATGCGGTCGGCGACCATCTGCGCGATCAGGCTGCCGAAGCTGTGGCCGACCAGCACGATGTCGCGGAGGTCCTCGCGCTCGACCCGCTCCAGCGTGTCGGCGAGGAAGACGTCGTTATCGAGCGCCGGCGAGAGCTCGGCCGCGCGTTCGCCGACGCCGGGAAACGAATGCGCCTCGGCCGCGTGGCCCGCCGCACGCAGGCGCTCGAGCACGAATTGCCAGGTCCAGGCGCCCATCCAGGCCCCCGGGAGACAAAGATAACGACTCATCGGGATTCCAAGCCGACCGAACATATGCATCCGGTCGATGCATGCCAATCCGGGATCTTCATTCTTCTGGGCGAACTGGCGCGGGGTGTGCGACGCGTCGCACCGGCTCGCGCCCCATGCGGTCAGATCATCGACGCGCGCCGCCGGCAGCGCTGGCTGTCGGCGTTCGGCGCCGACCGGTTCGCCTTCGCCGTGCCCGCCAATCTTCAGATGTCGGCTCTAGGCTGTCGCGTGATGTCGCTTGAGTGCGAGGCCGACGGAGATCCAGCCGCTGCCGATGAAGATCAGGTCGACGCCGAGGAAGATGCCGAGCACGAAGAAGCTCGAGACCGGCCAGTGGGCCACGATGATCGCGCCGAGGAAGATGCTGATCAGGCCGGAGAACACGACCCAACCCCACGGCGTGCCCTGTCTCACCCGCGTCGCGAGGAAGATGCGGACGATCCCGCCTATGATCAGGGCGAAGCCCAGCAGCAAGGTCAGGATGGTCGCGGCGGCGAAGGGGTTCTGCAGGCAGATGATGCCGGCGAAGACGTAGAGCGCGCCGAGCAGCAGCCACAGGATTCGATGGCTCCAGTCCTTGGCATTGAACGCCGCGACGATCTCGGTCGCCCCGGTGAACAGCATCATGAAGCCGACGATGTAGACGGCGGTGGCCGTCGCGAACATGGCATCACCGATCAGTGCGATCACGCCGGCGATCAGGGAGATAACGCCCAAGGCCACGATCCAGCCCCAGCGGGGACGCAATGCGCGAATCCCCTCGCCGAGACTGTGCGGGCCGGTACTGTCAGTTGCGGTCATGGCTCTGCCCTTTCACTGCGGAAATGGACCTCCGCAGTGTACGCTGGCCGCGTGGCACTGTCCCGGCATGTGTGTGACAATCGCTGCATGACTGAAGCTCCCAAAAAAGCGCCGCCGACGCCGCGGCCGGCCACGACCGTCCTGCTGGTTCGTCCATCCAGGCCGGGCGACGCGGCCTCGCCCCTCGAGGTCTTCATGGTGGTGCGCCACCAGCAGATCGATGCCTTTTCCGGCGCGCTGGTCTTTCCCGGCGGCAAGCTCGAGGAGGCTGACGGCGACCCTCGTCTGCGGGGCCGCTGCGGCGGCGCCGACGGGATCTCGGCGGAGGAGCTCAAGTTCCGCGTTGCCGGCGTGCGCGAAGCCTTCGAGGAGTGCGGCATCCTGCTGGCGCGCAAGCCCGGCCAGCGGGCAGTCGTCGGCGCCGTGGATCTCAAGGGCATCGAGCAGCGCTGGCGGACCAAGCTCGCCGAGGACGAGGCGAGCATCGTCGACCTGGTCGAGGCCGAGGACCTCGAGCTGGCGACCGACCTGATGACGCCGTACGCCCACTGGATCACGCCAACCTTCGCGCCCAGGCGCTTCGATACCTGGTTCTTCATCGCCGAGGCGCCCGAGGACCAGATCGCGCTGCACGACGGCTCCGAATCGGTCGAATCGGTCTGGATCGGCCCGCAGGCGGCGATCGACGAGGCGAAGGCGGGGCGGCGCACGCTGGTCCATGCCACGACCAAGAATCTCGAATTGCTGGCGGAGGCCAAGACGGTCGCCGAGGCCTTGTCGCAGGCCAGCCAGCGCAAGATCGTCACGGTGCAGCCGTGGGTCGAGGAGCGGGACGGCAAGCGCTTCCTCCACATCCCGCCGGATGCCGGCTATCGCAACCTGTTCCGCGAGCTGCCGCCTGTGGTTCCGTATGCCGGACGGTAGTTTCGGATATCGGTAGTACCGTTTGCCCCGTCCGGGCTGGCGCGCTAAGGGTTTGGTGAACGAGCGTTTATAGTTTGGGAGGATCGACGAGCATGGTCGGAATCGTGGCCTATGGCGCCTACGTGCCGCGCCTGCGTCTCAGCCGTCAGGCCGTTTACGACGCCAACAAGTGGTTCGCCGCCGGCCTGCGCGGCCTCGCCAAGGGCGAGCGCTCGATGGCCAACTGGGACGAGGACTCAATCACCATGGCGGTCGAGGCGTCGCGCGACTGCCTGACGAGCCACAAGCCCGAGGACGTCCGCAACATCTACTTCGCCTCGACCACCCATCCGTTCAAGGATCGCCAGAATGCCGGCGTGATCGGCACGGCTTTATCGATCGAGCAGAATCTTTCCGCCTCCGACGTCGGCGGCTCGCTGAAGGCGGGCACCCAGGCGCTGGTCGCCGGCCTCAACGCCGTCAAGAACGGCGGCGCCTCGCTGGTCGCCGCCGCCGACAAGCGCCTGACCCGCGTCGCCTCGGCCAACGAGCTGAATTACGGCGACGGCGCCGCGGCGCTGCTGTGCGGCAGCGAGAACGTGATCGCGAAGCTGGTCGGCCATCATTCCGTGTCGATGGACTTCGTCGACCACTTCCGCGGCGACGAGGCCGACTTCGATTACGGCTGGGAAGAGCGCTGGATCCGCGACGAGGGCTATTCGAAGATCGTGCCGCCGGCGATCAAGGCGGCGCTCGCGGCCTGCAAGCTGAAGGGCAGCGACATCACCCACTTCATCATGCCGAGCCTGATGCCGGCCGTGCCGAAGCAGATGGCCAAGGCGTGCGGCATCGGCGACGGCGCGGTGCGCGACCTGCTCGGCGCCACGCTCGGCGACACCGGTGCGGCCCACGCGCTGGTCATGCTGGTCGATGCGCTCGAGACCGCCAAGGAAGGTGACAAGATCATGGTCGTCGCCTTCGGCCAGGGTGCCGACGTGCTGGTGTTCGAGGTCACGGCCGAGAACGCCAAGCTGCCCAAGCGCAAGGGCCTGTCGGGCTGGATGGCGCGGCGCAAGGAAGAGAAGAACTACATGAAGTTCCTCGCCTTCAACGAGATGCTGCCGATCGACAAGGGCATGCGCGCGGAGTTCGACAAGAAGACGGCGCTGTCGGTTCTGTGGCGCAAGCGCGACATGATCTACGGGCTGGTTGGCGGCAAGTGCAAGGTATGCGGCACCGTCCAGTTCCCGCGCAGCCAGGTCTGCGTCAATCCGAACTGCCACGCGATCGACAGCCAGGAGCCGTATCGCATGGCCGGCCTCGAAGCGAACGTGATGTCGTTCACCGCCGACTCGCTCACCTACTCGCCCGATCCGCCGGCTTATTACGGCATGATTACCTTCCCCGAGGGCGGCCGCTTCATGGCCGACTTCACCGACAGCGACAAGGAACAGGTGAAGGTCGGCGCCAAGATGCGCATGACCTTCCGCATCCGCGACAACGACACGATGCGCGGCGGCTTCAAGCGGTATTTCTGGAAGGCGGCACCGGTCTGATCGTCATATCCCTCTCCCCCTTCAGGGGAGAGGTTAGGAGAGGGGGTCTGAAAGACCTGTGCGCACCCCCTCTCCCAACCTCTCCCCCTAGCGGGGGAGAGGAGTAAGATTTCGCGTAGAATTCCACTCTCACGACCCAAGGAGTCCAACATGGCACGGGGTATCAAGGACAAGGTCGCAATTCTGGGTATGGGCTGCTCGAAGTTCGGCGAGCGCTGGGACAGCGGCGCCGAGGAGCTGATGCTCGAAGCTTACAAGGAGGCGATCGCCGACGCCGGCATCGATCCCAACCAGCTGAACGCGGCCTGGTTCTCGACTGCGATCGACGAGGTGCATGTCGGCAAGTCGGGCATCCCGATGTCGACCACGCTGCGCCTGCCCAACATCCCGGTGACGCATGTCGAGAACATGTGCGCCTCCGGCACCGAGGCCTTCCGCGGCGCCTGCTACGCCGTCGCCTCGGGCGCGGCCGACATCGCCATCGCGCTCGGCGTCGAGAAGCTGAAGGACACCGGCTACGGCGGCCTGCCGGGCGGCCGCGGCGGCCCGTTGCAGGCGCTGTGGAGCGCCAATGGCACGGCCCCGGGCAACTTCGCCCAGCTCGCCACCGCCTACATGGCCGCGCACGGCGTCTCGGCCGAGGACCTCAAGAAGGCGATCGGCCACGTTTCGTGGAAGAGCCACCAGAACGGCGCCAAGAATCCCAAGGCGCATCTGCAGAAGGCGGTCGAGATGGAGACCATCCTGAACGCGCCGATGATCGCCTCGCCGCTCGGCCTGTTCGACTGCTGCGGCGTGTCGGACGGCGCGGCGGCGGCGATCGTGACCACGCCCGAGATCGCCAAGGCGATGGGCAAGCAGAACATCGTCTCGGTGAAGGCGCTGCAGCTCTCGGTCTCGAACGGCTCGGAGTCGGGTCACAACTCGTGGGACGGAAGCTACTTCCACACCACGCGCATCGCCTCGAAGAAGGCCTATGAGGAGGCCGGCATCAAGGATCCGCGCAAGGAAGTCTCGATGTTCGAGGTGCACGACTGCTTCTCGGTGACCGAGCTGGTCACCATGGAAGACCTGCACATCTCCAAGCCGGGCGAAGGCTGGAAGGACGTGCTCGACGGCTTCTACGACGCCGACGGCAAGATCCCGTGCCAGATCGACGGCGGGCTGAAGTGCTTCGGCCATCCGATCGGCGCCTCGGGCCTGCGCATGCTCTACGAGATGTACCTGCAGTTCCAGGGCCGGGCCGGCGCGCGCCAGCTCAAGGACCCGAAGATCGGCATGACGCACAATCTCGGCGGCGCGCCGCGCGAGAACGTGTCGAGCGTCGCCATCGTCGGCCGCTACGAATAGTCAGCGAGACGGATGACCCTCTCTTCGGCCTGCGGGCCGGGGAGAGGGTTTTTCATTCCGGAGGGGAGCAACCATGCAGCTCGACAAGGGCCTGATCGGCCACAAGTTCAACGCCTTCACCACGACCGTCGAGGCCGGCAAGATCCGCCTGTTCTGCAAGGCCATCGGCGAGGAGAACCCGATCTATGTCGATGAGGCGGCCGCCAAGAAGGCGGGCTACCGTGCGATCCCCGCGCCGCCGACGTTCCTCACCGCCATCACCAACGACGATCCCGACAAGGGCGGCCTGCTGCGGCTGCTCAATGTCGATATCGGCCTGATCCTGCATGGCGAGCAGCACTACGAGTATTTCGCGCCGGTGCATGTCGGCGACAGGATCACCTGCCAGCAGAAGGTGGTCGACATCTACGACAAGAAGGGCGGCGCCCTGTGGTTCGTGGTCTCCGAGACCGAACTGAAGGACCAGGCGGGCAAGCCGGTGGCCAAGGCCAAGGGCATCACCGTCGTGCGCAATCCCGACGCCGGCAAGAAGTAGGGGAGGAGACCATGCCAACCGCGACCGTCACCGCGCCGAAGTTTGCCGACGTCAAGGTCGGCGACAAGCTGAAGCCGCTCGTCCTGCCGCCGATCAGCCGCCACCAGCTCGCGCTCTATTGCGGCGGCTCGGGCGACCACAATCCGATCCATGTCGACATCGACTTCGCCAAGAAGTTCGGCTTCAAGGACGTGTTCGCCCACGGCATGCTGTCGATGGCGTTTCTCGGCCGGCTCGTCACCTCGTTCGTGCCGCAGGCGCAGGTGCGCAAACTCGGCACGCGCTTCACCTCGATCACCTGGGTGGGCGACGTCATCACCGTGAGCGGCACCGTCACCGGCAAGCGCGAGGAGAACGGCGAGAAGCTGGTCGACCTCGAGGTCAAGTGCACCAACCAGAACGGCCAGGACACGTTGCAGGGCAACGCGACCCTTGCGCTGAGCTGACGATTGCAAACATCTCACCCTGAGGAGCCGCGCACAGCGCGGCGTCTCGAAGGGTGGGACCAGTCTTGATGTTGCCACCCTTCGAGACGCGCCTTCGGCGCTCCTCAGGGTGAGGTGGATATTTGAAGGAGAACGACATGGGTCAGTTGGATGGCAAGGTGGCGATCGTCACCGGCTCGGGCCGCGGCATCGGCAAGGAGATCGCACTGCGCCTGGTGCGCGATGGCGCGGCGGTGGTGATCAACGACATCGACGAGGCGCCGGCTAAGGAGACCATCGCCGAGATCGAGAAGATGGGCGGCCGCGCGGTCGCCTGCAACGGCGACGTGGCCAAGCCCGACTTCGGCGATCGTATCGTCAAGACCGCCGTCGATGCCTTCGGCGGCTGCCACGTGGTGGTGAACAATGCCGGTTACACGTGGGACTCGGTGATCCAGAAGATGACCGACGAGCAGTGGTACGCCATCCTCGACGTCCACCTGACGGCGCCGTTTCGCATTCTGCGCGCCTTCCAGCAGCACTTCCGCCAGGAAGTCGAGAAGGAGCGCTCGGCCGGCAAGCGCATCGTGCGCAAGGTCGTGAACATCTCCTCGACCTCGGGCGTCAACGGCAATGCCGGCCAGTCGAACTACTCGGCCGGCAAGGCGGGCATCATCGGCCTGACCAAGACGCTGGCCAAGGAGTTCGGCCGCTACGACGTGACGGTGAACGCGGTCGCCTTCGGCTATATCCAGACCCGACTCACCCAGCCGCTGAGCCAGGGCGAATCGGGCGAGATCGAGGTGCAGGGTCGCAAGGTCAAGATCGGCGTGCAGGGCGGCCGCATCGCCGCCATGAACCAGATGATCCCGCTCGGCCGTGGCGGTCTGCCCTCGGAGGCCGCCGGCTCGGTCTATCTTTTCTGCAGCCCCGACAGCGACTATGTCAGCGGCCAGTGCCTAGTCGTGAACGGCGGGCTCTGACCTCTTGGAGATAGCGGTCGTCGGCTGCGGCGTCGCGGGCCAGGCGGCCGCGATCTTTCTGTCCGAAGCCGGCCACCGCGTCACCGTCTTCGAGCGCTTCGCGGAGCCCCGTCCTCTCGGTGCCGGGCTTCTGCTTCAGCCGACCGGACTTGCCGTGCTGCGCGCGCTCGGCCTCGAGGATGAGGCGATCGCGCGCGGCGGCAAGGTGCTCGGGCTCGAGGCGAAGACGCGCGGCGGCCGCGCTGTGCTCGACCTCGCCTATGCCGACCTGCATCCGCAGGCGCACGGTCTGGGTATCCGCCGCGGCGTGCTGTTCGACCTGATGTACGGCCGGCTGAAACGCTCGCCCGCCACGGTCGTGACCAGCAGCGAGATCATCGACGTCGTCCGTGAGCACGGCCGCGCCGTCGTGATCGACAGCGCCCTGGAGCGGCATGGCCCGTTCGACCTCGCGGTGATCGCCGACGGTGCGCATTCGGCGATCCGCCGGCGGTTGATGCCGGATGCGTACCAGAAGGTCTATCCCTGGGGCTGCGTCTGGGGGACGGTGAAGGACAGCGTGGGCCTCGATACCGGCGCCGACTCCGGGCGGCTGCGCCAGCGTGTCGACGGCACGCGGGCGATGATGGGGCTGCTGCCGGTCGGCAACGGCGAGCTCACGCTCTACTGGAGCGTACCGACGGCGGACCTCGCGCCCGAGGCGCCGCTCGATCTCGCCGCTATGCATCGCACGGCAATAGCGCTGTGGCCGGAGGCGTCGCGGATCGTCGCCGACGCGATCGTCGTCAACGACTTCGCCCGCGCGACCTACCGCAACGTCGCGCTGCCAAGATGGAACGACGGCCCGATCCTGTTTATCGGCGATGCTGCGCACGGCACCAGTCCGCAGCTCGGGCAGGGCGCCAATCTCGGCCTGGTCGATGGCTGGACGCTGGCCCGCGTCCTCGAGGAGAGCGATACGGTTGCCGGTGCGATCGCCAGGTTCGTCGAACGGCGCAACGCGACGGTCCGGTTCTATCGCCAGGCCAGCCACCTGCTGACGCCGTTCTTCCAGTCCAGGCTGGCGCCGCTCGGCTGGCTGCGCGACGCCTCCATGATCCTGGTCTGCCGCTTGCCGGTCCTGCGGACGATGGCGGCGACGACGCTCGCCGGGACGCGCACAGGCTGGCTGTCGTCGGTGCGGCTCGATGCCGAGGGCCGCTACCGGCTCGCGTGATGGAGGCGGCCGACATGGCCCTGCGGATCGGCCTCGTCTGAAACGGCCACATGGTCGCGATAGACCATCTGCCAGCCCATCCAGCCGGTGAACAGCATCAGCAGCACGGCCACCACCGACAGGATCAGTCCGGTCGGAATCACCGCCGCCGCGCCTTCGCTGTAGCGCATGTACCAGCTCCAGGCCTGGATCAGCACCAGCAGCAGGTTGCCGCCGGCATGCCACCAGACCTCATGCAGGGCGCGGATACGGGATTCACCCAGCACGTCGATCAGTCCGGCCACCGCCGCCAGCAGGGCCATCACGATGCCGGCGCCGAGCAGCCATTGCGAGGCCGCGAACCAGCCGCCGTTGCCGCTGCGCCAGAAGGCGAGATCGCACACCAGCGTGGCGACGAAGAACGCGATCGGGAACGGGATCAGCATCGGATGGATCGGATGGTTGCCGATGCTGGCCGTCGAACGGGGATTCGACATGGTTCACCTCCGGTGCGCCCCTCGGGAAGAACGCCAGATATCGAAGGTCAGTTCCGGTCGGTGAGGGCGGCCCAGCGGCCGGGGGTGACGCCGAACCGGGCCGAGAAGTGCCGGGTCAGATGGCTTTGGTCGGCGAAGCCGGTGGCGGCCGCGACCTCGGACAGCGGCACCCCGCGTGCGATCATGTACTGAGCGCGGGCGAGGCGGCGGCCGACCTGGAAGCGGTGCGGCGAGGTGCCGAATGCCGCCCGGAAGTGGCGGGCCAGCGCGAAGCGGTCGAGGCCGCTCACCTGCTCGAGCTCCTGCGAGGGAACGATGCGCGGCGCCTCGGCGACCAGGAAGTCGCGGGCGCGTTCGACGGCGCGATGAGCGAGCGGTTGCTTGCGCGGCCGCGCCGCCGAGTCGCAGCGCGCAGAGAGCAGCTCGGCGACGCGGCCGATGATCGCGTCGGCGGCGATCGGCTCGAGCGCTCGCGGGAAGTCGGCGAAGGCCTCCTTCAGCAGCCCGGCGAGGGCAGGATCGTCCGACACGACGTCCGGCACGAACGGCGTTGCGGCCGCGCCGAGCGCCGCGCTCACCGCGCCGGGATCGATGTAGAGCATGCGATAGGCGAAGCCCTCGTCGACGCCGGCATGACCGTCATGCGCCTCGTCGGGATGGATCACCATCACCTGGCCGGCCGAGCTGGTCCGGAGGTCGCCGCGATAGTGGAACGATTGCGCGCCCCACAGGGTCAGGCCGACCGCGTAGGTCTCGTGGCGATGCAGATCGTAGGCATGCCCGCCGAAGCGTGCGGCCAGCCGCTGCAGGCTGCCGTCACCCGGATCAACCTGGATGCGATCGACTTGGATGGGGTCGACTGGGAGGCGGTCTCGAGAAGCCATGCACAAACGTTCAAGACGGTCCGTCCGTCCCCACCAATATGGCCGCCATGATCTACGAAACCAAGACCGCGCTGGTCATCCGCAGCGACCTGGCCGGCTGGCAGGTCGCCAATGTCGCGGCCTTTCTGGCCGGGGGACTCGCGGGGACGCACAGCCACATGATGGGCGAGCCCTACAAGGACGCCACGGGCCGGGCCTACAGCGCATTGATCCGCGAGCCGGTGTTCGTCTACGGCGGCACGGTCGAGGAGCTGCGCCGCACCCACCAGCGGGCGCTGAGCCGCGAGCTGGTGCCGGCGGTCTATATCGAGGCGATGTTCAAGACCACCAACGACGCCGACAACCGCACCGCCTTCGCCGCGGCGCCGGTCGATGCCCTCGACTTCGTCGGCATTGGCGTCCACGGCCCGCGGAAGGTGATCGACAAGGTGGTGAACAGCCTCAAGTTCCTCGCCTGACGCAGGGCTGCAGCGCGTCTTGCGGCTTCCCCCAGCCCTGGATGTGTGGACAATCTGGCCTCCGACTCCACAGGTAGCGGGACAGGCCATGCACGACATCGTCATCCGGGGCGGCAAGATCGTCGACGGCACCGGCGCACCGGCGTCCAGCGGCGACGTCGCCATCGACGGCGACCGCATCGTCCAGGTCGGCGGCAAGGCCGGTCACGGCAGGCGCGAGGTGAACGCCGACGGCCGGCTGGTCACGCCCGGCTGGGTCGACGTGCACACCCACTATGACGGTCAGGCCACCTGGGATCCCGTGCTTGCGCCCTCCTCCTGGCACGGCGCCACGACCATCGTGTTCGGCAACTGCGGCGTCGGCTTCGCACCGGTGCGCCGGGAGCATCAGAAGGCGCTGATCGACCTGATGGAAGGGGTCGAGGACATCCCGGGCATCACGCTGACCGAAGGGCTCAAGTGGGATTGGGAAAGCTTCCCGGAATATCTCGATGCGCTCGCCCGGCTGCCGCGCACCATCGATATCGGCGCCCAGGTCGCGCACCATCCGCTGCGCGTCTACGTCATGGGTGAGCGCGCGATCAACCGCGAGCACGCGACGGCCGAGGACATCGAGGCGATGGCCCGGCTGGCCGAGGAGGCCCTGCGAGCGGGCGCCGTCGGCTTCACCACCAGCCGCACCGACCAGCACAAGACGCTGGCCGGCGACCTGGTGCCCGGCCGCTATGCCGAGCACGAGGAGCTGATCGCCATCGGCAAGGCAATGGGCCGCGCCGGCCGCGGCACGTTCGGCCTGCTCTCCGACTTCGAGGACGAGGCCGCCGAGTTCGGCTGGATGCGCCAGGTGGCGAAGGACAGCGGCCGCCCGGTGTGGTTCCTTCTGACCGATCGCAGCTACGACCCGCAGCGCTGGCGCCGCCTCATGGACTGCGTGCGCGCCGCGCGGGCAGACAACCTGCCGATGTTCGCCCAGGTCGCCGGACGTCCGGTCGGCCTGACCCTGGGGATGAACACCTCGCTCAATCCGTTCGGTTTGCGTGAGGGCTACGCCGCGCTGGCCAAGCTGCCGCCGGCCGAGATGATGGCCCGACTGCGCACGCCCGAGACGCGCCGCCTGATCTTGTCGCAGGAAGCCTCGCCGCGGCTGCTCGAGGTGCTGCCGCCCTTGTCGCGCCAGATCGCGACGCGCTGGGACCGCATGTATCCGCTCGGCGACACGCCGGACTATGAACCGCCGCCGGAGCGCAGCATCGCGGCCCTCGCCGCGCGCGAGGGCGTTACGCCCGCAGAGTATTGCTACGACTACCTAGTCGGCGGCGACAACCGTATGGTGTACTTCCCGGTCACCAACTACGTACACGGCGACCTTGAGGTGGTGCGCGAGCTGATCGAGGACCCGCACACCATCCTCGGCCTGTCCGACGGCGGCGCGCATTGCGGCGTGATCTGCGACGCCTCGCTCAACACCACGATGCTCGCCCACTGGGTGCGCGACCGCACCCGCGGGCCCCGCCTGCCGCTCGAATTCGTCGTCAAGGCGCTGACCAGCGAGACTGCGGACTTCTACGGCTTCCACGACCGCGGCCGGCTGCAGCCGGGCAAGAAGGCCGACGTCAACGTCATCGACTTCGACGGCCTGCATCTCCATTCGCCCAAGATGATCTTCGACCTGCCGGCCGGCGGCCGCCGCCTGGTCCAGGAGGTTGACGGCTACGACATGACCATCTGCTCCGGCATCCCGATCTTCGAGAAGGGCGAGGAGACCGGCGCCCGCCCCGGCAAGCTGGTCCGGTCGACGGGCTGATCGAACTCATCGGACCGCGCCACTCCAGTGGCGCTCGGGTTCATGAGTGCCACTGGAGTGGCGCGGTCCGATGAGTTTGAACGCTACGCTTTGACCGGTCCCGGCCGGTCGAGACCGACGCCGGTAAGGTGGCCGAACGAGCCGTGAAGCCGCTCGATGACCGGCGCCGGCAAGGCCGGCCGCAGGATCGAATCGACGTTCGCCTTCACGTGATCCTTGTTGCCGGTGCCGAACAGCACGACGTCCACGCCCTGCTCGTGGCGGGCATAGCGATAGGCGGCGTCGGTGATGCTCTCGGCGGCGCCTTCGGACATCAGGAAGCCGAGCGGATCGCCGTCGGACAGCATCGATGCGTCGAGCTGGCCCTGCTCGACCAGCTTGGCCGCGATCTCGCGACGGTAGGCGGCGTTGCTGAAGATGTTGCGGACGACGAACATCAGCAGCGTGCCGATGCCGCGCCGCTTGGTCGTCGGAAAGATCTTCCGCCTCGCGCCCTGGTTCATCAGGCTGTAGGCCAGCATGATGACTTCCCACGGATCGTCCTGGATCGCGCGGCTCAGCATCTTCTGCTCCGGATCGTTGGGCCCGGTTTCGGTGATGCCGATATGGCGTACCTTGCCCTGCTCCTTCAGCCGCACGAGCGCGGGAGCGAGGACGTCGCGATGGTGGTCGTAGGCCATCGGATTGACGGCGTGGAAATGGAAGATGTCGACGTGGTCGAGGCCGAGCCGCTTCAGGGCTGCCTCGACGCGGCGCGTGACCTCCTCGGCCGTGCCATTCGCGCCGAGCAGGGCCTTGGTCGAGATCACCAGCTTGTCCCGGTCGTAAGCCCGTGCCGCCGCGCCGACGATCTCCTCCGTGCCGTAGGCCTCGGCGGTGTCGACGAAGTTGACGCCGAGATCGATGGCCGTGCGCACGACCGCCACGCACTCCGCGACGCTGGCGCCCCGGCCGAGGCCCAACCGGCTGTTGCCGCCGCAGCCGAGCCCCGCGACGCTGACGGTGAGACCGGTCTTTCCGAGCGGCTTGTAATCCATGTTCCTAACCCACGAAAATGCGCGCGCCGATGGGCAGCGAGCGTGCCTGTTCGAGCGCCTGCATGGTCGCCGTGTAGCCGGTCTCGATTGCCCTGTCGAAGCTCGTCCAGTCGAGCAGGTCGATCTGGTGCATCGGCGGGACGATCAGCAGGTCGGCCGCGGCGCGGTCCTCGAGCGCCCGCGCGGCGCTGGACACCAGCGCCGAGCGCAGCAGGATGCGCACGATCGACGGGATCGGCAGCGTCTCGTCGCGGCGCCATACCAGGCGGCGGAAGAACTCCCAGGCCGACCACGGCTCCTCGACGCCGGCGCCGGCCGACAAGGCGCCGCCGGTGTCGATATCGACTGCGATCGTGTGCCCGCGGCCCTGGCGGCGCATCACGCGCACCGGCAGGTTGTCGATCACGCCGCCGTCGACATGCACGTTGCCCGCGTCGTTGAACGGCGGCAGCACGCCCGGCAGCGAAACCGACGCGCGCAGCCAGCGCCACAGGCGACCGGTGGTGTGCGTGTCGGCATTGGCGGTCGTGAGGTTCGCCGTTACGCAATAGAACGGCAGCACCAGATCCTCGATGTCGAGCTCGCCGAAGGCGGTGCGCAGCAACGACGTCACCCGGCGGCCGCCGAACAGCGAGACGAAGGGCAGCGTGTAGTCGCTCAGCGGATTGTTGGCGACGAACGAGCGGCGGAAGCGCGCATTGAGATCCTCGTCGGACCATCGCGCGGCGATCGCCGCGGCGACGATCGCGCCCATGCTGGTCCCGCCGACCAGGTCGACCGGCACGCCGGAGGCGCGCAGTGCCTTGACCACGCCGATATGGGTGAAGGCGCGGGCGCCGCCGCCCGCCATCACCACGCCGACCGCGTGGCCGGTGATCAAGCGCGCCAGGCGGTCGAAATCCGACGGCAGGTCGAGCCGCACATGATGGTGCTGGCCGTACAGCCCGCCGGCGAGCAAGCCGGTGGTCGTGCCAGGCCGCGGGTCGTGCCCCTCGTGCAGAAGCACCAGCTCGCGCCGGCGATGGAAGACCGCGCCGGGCTGTGCGGCCTCGATCTCGAACGGCAGCTTCGTCGGCTCGTTCGACTCGGCGTTATGCAGCACGACCAGGCAGTCGGCCTGGCGCAGGCAGAGTTCCGTCCAGGGCGTCAGTGCCGGATCGGCACGATAGAGCACGAACGGATGGTCGAGCTCGCATCGGGCGAACCACTCGGGATCCTCGTTCATGGACTCCGACCCGAGCATCTGCGCCACGCCGCCGATCCGCGCCAGCGCGCGCTCGAGCTGGACCGCGAAGCGCGACGACGCCACGCCGGGTCCCGCCGGCAGCAACGCGAAGGTGCGGGGCTGGCGGCGGCGCTTGACCGGTCCCATGGCGGTGCGCACGGCGATGTTGCGCATCAGCGCCGGCAGCACCTCGGGGTGATGCGTAGTAAGCGTGTCGAAGCTCGCCTGCGCCAGCCGCCAGACCTCGCTGTCGCGCAGCGCCGCCACGCTGCGCGTGCGCTTGCTGTGGGACAACAGCGACATCTCGCCGACGATGTTGCCGGGCGTGATCTCGGCGATCAGCGCCGGCCCGCCTTCGACCGCATCGTCGTCGTCGTGGCGGAAGACGCCGAGGCAGCCGCTGGTCACCAGGTAGACGGCATCGGCCGGCTCGCCCTGGTGAAACAGGGGCGTGCCGCCGGGCAGCACCAGCGGCGTGAGCTCGCGCTCGACCGCCGCCATGCTCCTGGAATCGAGATCGGAGAAGAGCGGAGCGCGCAGCAGCGCCTGCCGCAGCCGCAGCCGGGCCGAATCCTGGTTCGGCTCGACGCTGTTCATCCGGGACTCACCCGGCGAGCCCCTTGAGCGCCCAGCCGATCGTCTGGTCGGCGCGCGACCACACCATCTCGCGCCATTTGTCGCCGGCCGGGAAGAAGCGCTCCTTCATGTCGGCCTTGAGTTCGCGCCAGAGCGCGGAGTTGGGATCACCCCGATGATGCAGCCAGTTGTCGGCGCGCACCGCACCCAGCACCTCGGGAACGGAGTAGGTGCCGTACTCGATGGCGACCGGCGTGACCTCGGCATCGGGCAGTTCCTGCGGGAAGGCGTCGGTCATGATGCCGACCACGATCGCCGAGGTCGAGGTGCCGCCTTCGGGCGAGGTCAGCTCGTCGCCGTACCAGGCGCGCGCCCGCGGGAACGACTTGGCGGACGGCGGCACGGCACAGATCAGCTCGCCATGGCCGAACGGCCCCAGCCCGGTGTGGAAGTCGATCACGCCGACGCGGCGCGCGCGGGACAGCTCCTCGCGCGCGATCTGGCGGATGGTGCGGTTGCTCCACGTCGCCTTGGCGCCGCCGAAGAAGATGCCGTCGGGATGGGTGTACTGTCCGCCGCTGATCGCGGCCTGCAGGGCGAAGGCGCCATGCTTCTGGGCGTACGAGGCGAACACGCGCAACGTCTCGGCCTGGCTTTCCTCGGTCCATTCCTGGGGCAAGATCGCGTCGGCGATGGCGAGGTAACCGTCGTTGGCCGGATAGGCCTTGTCGTGATCGACGAAGTTGCGGTTGAGGTCGACATTGTCCTCGGTGACGCGGCGGGTCCAGGCGAAGCCGTAAGGATTGATCGCATGCACGATCAGTGCGCCGGTATCCTTGGGCAGCCTGTCGGCGCCGCCGGTCGCCAACCAGGCGATCTGCGCCCCCGAGCCGCAATGGCCCTCGACGCCATGCGTGCTCGAGATCAGCACCAGCATGTTCGTGGCGTCGGCCGGGCCGAAGCGCGCCGTGTCGAGATAGAGCCGCTCGCCGTTGGGCCCGCGTGCGTTGGGATTGAGCCACGACCGGATCGCCCCGCCGGCTTCGGCGGCGGCGCGGCAGAACTTGGTCCGCGCCTCGGCATAGCTCTCGGAAAAACACGCTGGAATCGACACCATCAAGAACGCCCTCCCTGGACCGCATGCTAGCATGGCGGCGAGGTCAATTGGGGTCGCATGAGATGACGTTGCACGGGCTGTGGCCATTCCTGGCAGTATCGCTGCTGGTGATCATGACCCCGGGGCCGGATACCGCCCTCACGGTGCGCAACACGCTGATCGGCGGCCGGCGCGGCGGTTGCCTTACGGCGATGGGAGTCGCGGCGGGACAGGCGGTCTGGGCGCTCGGCACGTCGCTCGGGCTGGTGGCTCTGCTGCTGGCCTCGGAGGAGATGTTCGCCGCGGTGCGCTGGCTGGGCGCCGCGTACCTCTACGTTGCTCGCCCTCGGCCTCAGGCTGGCTGGCGAGCCGCGTTAGCTCTCGTACTTGAGCAGCGCTTCGACCGGTACCGATAGGCGCTTGCGGCCTTCGAGAAAGGTCAGCTCGATGATGCAGGCCGCGGCGGGAACGACCGCGCCGACCTGCTCGAGCAGCGTGATCGCCGCGGCCATGGTGCCGCCGGTCGCCAGCAGGTCGTCGACCAGCACGACGCGCTTGCCCTTCTCGATCGCGTCGGCCTGGACCTCGATCGTGTCGGTGCCGTACTCGAGCGCATAGGTGTGACGGACGGTGATGCCCGGCAGCTTGCCCTGCTTGCGCAGCATCACGAAGCCGGTGCCGAGCGCCAGGGCGAGCGGAGCGGCGAGCAGGAAGCCGCGCGATTCGATGCCGGCCAGCACGTCGGGCTGGTGCTTCCTCACCGCCGCCGCCATCTGCTCGATCGTCTCGTGCCACGCCTTGGGATGCGCCAGCAGGGTCGAGATGTCGTAAAAAAGGATGCCGGGCTTGGGGAAGTCCGGAATCGAGCGGATGTGGTCCTTGAGATTCATGAAAGTCCTTACTGATAGGCGGGGGGCGGCACGAAGCTGCGATACTCCTTCTCGAGCAGCTTGGCGAAGGCAATGGTGGTGTAATCGCCGTATTGCGGCCCGACGATCTGCACGCCGATCGGCAGGCCGTCCGCCGTCTGGCCGATCGGGGCGGCGGTGGCCGGCAGGTAGGTGACGCAGGAGTAGCCGGCCCAGAACAGCTGGTCGTTGGGCGACACCTTCTTGTTGTTCACGACGATGGTGCGCTTGACCCGGTTCGGCTCGTGATCGTGCGGGAAGGCCGCGCTCGCCGTCACCGGGCACAGCAGCACGTCGTAGTCCTTGAAGAACGCGTCCCAGGCCAGCCGCATGCGATGCCGGCGTTCGTTCAGGGCCAGCCAGTCGCGATGGCTCAGCACCATGCCGCGCAGCATCTGGGCGAGGGTGCTCTTGTCCTCGGGTCCGAGGCCTTCGGCCGCCACGCGCCGCGCTGCGTACTCCTCGTTCTGCATCCGGCCCGAAGTCGCCGCGTTCAGCAGCTTCATGTAGACCTCGTGCATGTCGGCGGTGTCGAACGCCGGTCGCGCGGTGTCGCTCACCTTGACCTTCCTCTTGCCCAGGAAGTCGGCCAGCTTCTGGATCTCGTCCTGCACCGACTGGTCGACCTCGGCGTGCGGGTCGTCGAGCACCACCGCGACCTGGAACTCGCGCAGGCTCTTCTTCTTGCTCCGCGGCAGGTCGACCTTCAGGCCGCGGCCATCGATCTCGTCGAGGCCGGCCATCGCGCCGAGCGCGATCTCGAGGTCCTCGGCACCGCGCGCCAGCGGGCCGACGACGGCAATGTCGGCGCCCGGCGAGGCCCAGTCGCCGGCCGCATGGCCCTTGCCGCTGACGATGCCGTAGGTCGGCTTGTGGCCGAACACGCCGCAATAGTGCGCCGGATTGCGGATCGACGAGCCGATGTCGCTGCCCGCCTCGATGCCGGTGAGGCCGGCCGCCAGCGCAGCGGCCGAGCCGCCCGAGGAGCCGCCGGGCGAGCGCGTGAGATCCCACGGATTGTTGGTCGTGCCGTAGATGTCGTTGTAGCTCTGATAGTCGCCCAGCCAGAGCGGCACGTTGGTCTTGCCGAACAGAGTCACGCCGGCATCGAGCATGCGCTGAACGACCAGCGCATTGGACTTGGCGATGTTGTCCTTGAGCGGCGGAAAGCCCCAGGTCGTCGGCATGCCGGTGACGTTGTAGGATTCCTTGATCGTCATCGGCACGCCGTGAAGCGGCCCCAGCTTCCTCCCGCTCTTGACCGCCCTGTCGGCGGCTTTGGCCCGCTTGCGCGCGCCCTCGACGTCCATGGCGATGATGGCGTTGAGCGACGGGTTATGCGCCTCGACGCGCTTCAGGTAGAGATCGAGCAGCTCGAGGCAACCGATCTTCTTTCGGCGCACCGCGGAGGCGAGCTGCTTGGCGGTCTGGAACGGCAAGGCGCTGGGCATGTCGGTCCTCCTCAGGCGTAGGCGGGCGGCGGCACGAAGCTGCGATACTCCTGCTCGAGCAGCTTGGCGAACTGGATGCAGCTGTAGTCGCCGTATTGCGGCCCGACGATCTGCACGCCGACCGGCAGGCCGTCGGCGGTCTGGCCGATCGGGGCGGCGCTCGCGGGTAGGTATGTCACGCAGGAGTAGCCGGCCCAGAAGATCTGGTCGACCACCGGCACCTGCTTGTTGTTGACCACGATGGTGCGCTCGTGGCGCGGATCCTTGTGGTCGTGCGGGAACGCCGCGGTCACGGCAACCGGGCAGAGCAGCAGGTCATAGTCCTTGAAGAAATCGTCCCAGGCGAGCCGCATGCGATGGCGCTTCTCGTTGAGCTGCAGCCAGGTGCGATGCGGCAGCGAGTTGCCGCGCTGCATCTGGGCGAAGTAGCTCATGTCGTCGTCGGGCAGCGCCGCCGCATCCCGTGCCGCCTGACGCCAGGCTTCCTCCGGCAGCCGCGCTGAGGTCGCCGCGCGCAGCAGCCGGATATAGACGTCGTTCTGCTCGGCCGTGTCGATCGCAGGCCGCGCGGTGTCGCTTACCTTGACCTTGTTCTTGCCGAGGAAGTCGGCCAGCGCCTGGATCTGGTCCTGCACCGAGTGATCGACCTCGCAGTTGGGGTCGCTCTTGACCACGGCGACCTTGAAGTCGCGCAGCTTCTTCTTTTTCGAGCGCGGCAGGGTGAGCGTCCAGCCGCGGCCGTCGATCGCGTCGGGGCCGGCCATGACGTCCATCGCGATCTCGAGATCCGCCGCGCCACGCGCCAGCGGGCCGCACACGCTGATGTCGGCCTGCGCCACGTTGCCGTTCAGCGCATGGCCGCGCGGCGACACCACGCCCCAGGTCGGCTTGTGGCCGAACACACCGCAATAGTGCGCGGGGTTGCGGATCGAGGCGCCGATGTCGCTGCCCGCCTCCAGCCCGGTGAGCCCGGCGGCCAGTGCCGCGCCCGAGCCGCCCGAAGAGCCGCCGGGTGTGCGCGAGAGATCCCAGGGGTTCTTCGTGACCCCGTAGACCGCGTTGTAGCTCTGCCAGTCGGCGAGGTTCAGCGGCACGTTGGTCTTGCCGAACAAGGTGACGCCGGCATCGAGCAGGCGCTGCGCGGCCAGCGAATTCTTCTCGACCTTCTTGTCCTTGAAGGCGGGATCGCCCCAGGTCGTGGGATAGCCCGCGATGTCGTACGATTCCTTCAGGGTCATCGGCACGCCGTGCAGGGGTCCGAGCTTCTTGCCGGCCTTCAGCGCCTTGTCGGCGGCCTTGGCCCGCTTGCGCGCTCCCTCGACGTCCATCACGACGACGGCGTTCAGCTCCTTGTTGTGGGCTTCGATTCGCTTCAGGTAGAGATCGAGCAGCTCGACGCAGCCGATCTTCTTCTTGCGGATCGCCGCGGCGAGTTGCTTGGCGGTCTGGAAGGGCAGGGCGTTGGACATGCCACCGCCGTACCACATTGTACGCTGCGCCGTGAAGAATGAGCTCATGGCGGGCCCTGCCGGCGGGGCTTGGCGCGGGCGGTGGGCTCGGCGATCAGCGGGTCGTCGGGCCAGTAGTGCTTGGGATAGCGGCCCTTGAGTTCGGCCTTCACGTCGCGATAGGCGCTTTTCCAGAAGCTGGCGAGGTCGCGGGTCACCTGCACCGGCCGGCGCGCCGGCGACAGGAGATGGATCGTCACGGGCACCCGGTTGGCGATGCGCGGCGTGTCCGTCAGACCGAACATCTCCTGCAGCCGCACCGACAGGGTCGGCTCGGCCGGATTGGCATAGTCGACGGGCACGTGGCTGCCGCTCGGCACTTCAATATGGGTGGGCGCGAGGGAATCGACCTGGCGCTGGCGGTCCCACGGCACGAGCGCCTTCACTGCCGATGCGAAGTCGATGCGTCGGGCTGCGCCATCGACGAACGGTTCGAGCCAGTCGAGCGATTGCAGCAGCGCTTCGTCGGAGAGGTCCGGCCAGCTCTGGTCGACATGGCGCAGGAAGGCGATGCGCTGCCGCCACGCCTGCAGCTCGTCGGTCCAGGGCAGGCCGCGCTGGCGCAGGCCGGCCAGCATCGCCGCCTTCACCTTCTCCGGATCGGGCCTGTTGATCGGCTTGTCCTCGAGCACCAGCGCGCCGAGGCGGCGGCGTCGCCGCGCCACGACACTGCCGTCGCGCCAGTCGACGATCTCCTCGTCGACGATGCGCTCGCCATAGAGCTCCTCGATCTCCGCCAACGTGATCGGCGCGGCGAGAAAAATGCGGGCGTCCTGTGCGGCGCCGTCGAGGTCGGCCACGACGACGAACTCCTCGTTCGACATCGGATCGCCCTCGGGCAGCGCCGCGCCGCGGCCGCCCGACAGCAGGTAGCGGTTGGCGGTGCCGGCGCGCCGGCGGCCGATGCGGTCGGGATAGGCCAGCGCCAGCAGCGCGCCGGTCATCGACGGATCGGGCGCCTCGTCGCGCGCGTCGCGGGCCGTCAGCCGCCTCGCCGCTTCGTTGATCAGCCGGGGTGCGCGGCCGTTCAGCGCCAGGTCGACGCGATGGCGCAGGTCGACGTCGCGCTCGCGCAGGAAGTCGCGCTCGCCCAGGATCGCCGCGATCAGCGCCGCGACCTTGCCTTGCTTCAACGCGCGCCCCTTGAGCACGAGATGGGCGAGGCGGGGATGCTGGCCGAGCCGTACCATCGCGCGCCCATGCGGCGTGATCGCTCCGCCCGACTCGATCGCGCCGAGGTCGAGCAGCAGTGTTCGAGCCGTGGCAAGGGCCGAGGCGGGCGGCGGCGTCAGCCACGGCAGGGTGCTGGCATCGGTGACGCCCCAGGCGGCCAGCTCGAGCGCCAGCGGCGCGAGGTCGGCGTCGAGGATCTCGGGCGGGGTGAAGGGCAGCAGGCCGCGCTGCGCCTCCTCGGTCCACAGCCGGTAGCAGATGCCGGGTTCCAGGCGGCCCGCGCGGCCGCGGCGCTGGTCGGCCGAGGCCTGGCTGACGCGCACGGTCTCCAGCCGGGTCATGCCTGAGCGCGCGGAGAAGCGCGGCACCCGCATCAGCCCGCCATCGATCACGATCCGCACGCCCTCGATCGTCAGGCTGGTCTCGGCGATCGAGGTCGCCAGCACGATCTTGCGGCGCCCTGGCGGAGAGGGCGCGATCGCGCGGTCCTGATCGGCCGGCGACAGGTCGCCGTACAAAGGGGCAACGTCGACGGTGGCGGCAAGGCCCTGCAGCCGCTCCTCGACGCGGCGGATCTCGCCCACGCCGGGCAGGAAGACCAGCGCGCTGCCGCTCTCTTGCGCGAGCGCAGTGCGCACCGCGGTGGCGACTGTATCCTCGAAGCGGCCGCCCGCTTCGCGATCGAGATAGCGCGTGGCGACCGGGAACATGCGCCCGGCCGATTCGACGACGGGCGCGCCGCCCAGCCGCTCCGACACCGGGCCGGGATCGAGCGTCGCCGACATGGCGATCACCCGCAGGTCCTCGCGCAGGGCCTGCTGAGATTCGCGGACCAGGGCGAAGGAGAGGTCGGTCTCCAGCCCGCGCTCATGCAGCTCGTCGAAGATCACGCAGCCGACATTCTCGAGCGAGGGATCGTCCTGCAGCATGCGCAGGAAAAGGCCGTCGGTGACGACCTCGATGCGCGTGCGCGGGCCGACCTTGCTGTCGAGCCGCACGCGATAGCCCACGGTCTCGCCGACGGCCTCGCCGAGCGTCGCCGCCATGCGCCGCGCCGCCGCCCGCGCCGCCAGCCGCCGCGGCTCCTGCATGATGATCTTGCGGCCATCGAGCCACGCCGCATCGAGCAGGACGAGCGGTACGCGCGTCGTCTTACCGGCGCCGGGCGGCGCGACCAGCACGGCCGCGGGCCGCTCCGCCAGCACCGCCTGCAGCCGCGGCAGGGCCTCGTCGACGGGAAGGGAATCCATGGCGGCCGCTTATATCCTATGGCTGAACGGCGGGCAGGTGACTAGGCTGCCTCGGCCATGCTTCGACGATCGCTTCTCGCCGCTAGCGCCGCGCTCCCCATCGCCGGCACTGCCCGCGGCCAACAACAGACGTGGCCCAGCAGGCCCGTCCGGCTGGTGGTCGGCTACAGTCCGGGCGGCGGCAACGACCTGATCGCGCGCATCGTCTCGGCCAAGCTGCAGGACAAGCTCGGCCAGCCGATCGTGGTCGACAACAAGCCGGGCGCGCAATCGATCGTCGCAGCAGAGCTGGTGGCCAAGGCGCCGCCCGACGGCTACACGCTGCTGATCGCGCCGAGCGGGCCGATGACCATCAATCCGGCGGTCTTCAGCAAGCTGCCCTACGACCCGTTGCGCGACTTCGCGCCGGTCTCGCTGTTGGCCGAGTTCCCGCTGCTGATGGTGGTCGGCGCGAGCCAGCCGGTGAAGTCGGTCAAGCAGCTGGTCGAGTACGGCAAGGCCAATCCAAAGCTCGCCAACTACGCCTCGAGCGCCACGCCGTTCCAGCTCGCGTCGGAGCTGTTCAACCAGCGAACCGGCTCGTCGTTCCAGCACATCCCGTATAAGGGCAGCGGTGAGATGGTGCAGGCCGTGCTCAGCAGGCAGGTGCTGATGACGATCGCCGATTCGGCGCCGGTGGCCGGGCCGCTGAAGTCCGGCAAGCTGCGCGCCATCGGCATCACCACCGCCAAGCGGCCGCCGGACTTCCCCGATGTACCGACCTTCGCCGAGCAGGGCATCTCCGACATGGAAATCTCCCTGTGGACGGGCGTGGTGGCGCCCAACGGCACACCGGCGGAGGTCGTCGAGCGGCTGCAGGACGTGATCGAGGACACCGTCGAGTTGCCCGCAGTGCGCAACGCGCTCGAGGCGATCAACGTCGATCCGCGTTCGACCAGCCCGAAGGAGTTCCACGAGCTCATCGTCCGCGACAGCGAACGCTGGAAGGCGGTCGCGACCAAGGCCAACATCAAGCTCGACTGAGGCATCATGGACACCAACGAGGCGCGGCATTCGACGGCGCACTACTTCCTCGAAGGGCTGAACGAGATCGGCTTCGACTATCTCTTCTGCAACTTCGGCACCGACCATGCGCCGCTGATCGAGGCGATGGCGCAGTTCCGGCGCGACGGCCGCAAGCTGCCGGCGACGATCCTGTGCCCGCACGAGAACACCGCGGTGCACATGGCGGCGGGCTATGCCATCGCCACGGGTCGCGGGCAGGGCGTGATGGTGCATGTCGATGCCGGCACGGCCAACTCGGCGATGGCGCTGCACAATCTCTGCCGCGCCCGCGTGCCGGTTATGCTGATGGCCGGGAAGGCGCCGTTCACCACGCGCGGCGAGCTGCTCGGCACGCGCGACACCTACGTGCACTTCGTGCAGGAGCCGTTCGACCAGGCGAGCATCGTGCGGCCCTACACCAAGTGGGAATACAACCTGCCGTCGGGCGTGATCGCCAAGGAGGCGCTGCGCCGCGCCCACACGGTGATGGAGAGCGATCCCAAGGGACCGGTCTACATGACCTTCCCGCGCGAGACGCTGACCGACAGCTGGAGCGAGGGCCAGATCCGCTCCTATCCGGCCGACCGCTTCGGCGCGGTCGCAGCGCGCGGCGTCGACGCTCAATCGATCGAGCTGCTGGCCAACCGCCTGCTCGGGGCGCAGCGGCCGCTGCTGATCAGCGCCTATGCCGGCCGCAACCACGCGACCGTCGCGGTGCTCGACGAGCTGGCGCGCTTCGCCGGCATCCGCGTGGTGGAGTTCAATCCGCTGCACCTGAACCTGCCGCACGATTCGCCGTGCCATGGCGGCTTCATGCCGGCCAAGGCACTGGCCGAGGCCGATGTAGGCCTGCTGGTCGATGTCGACGTGCCGTGGATTCCCAGCGACATGCCGGACAATCCCGCGACCTGGTGGGCGCATATCGACGTCGACGCCGAGAAGCGCAACTTCCCGATCTGGACCTTCCCCGGCAATCTCCGAATGGCGGGCGACAGCCATCGCATCCTGTCGGACCTGCTGGCGGTGCTGAAGGCGCGCTCCGACGACGCCTTCAAGAAGCGTGCGGCGGAGCGCGTGAAGACGCTGGCGGCCGAGGGTGCGGCACGGCGCGAGCAGGCGGCCAAGCTTGCCGCCAACCGCGGGAAGCCGGGCGAGATCAACCCGCACTATCTTTGCGCCGCGCTGGCCAGGGCGTTGCCGCCGGACTCCGTCGTATTGAACGAGGCGATCCGCAACGGCCCCGTGGTGATGCAGCAGATGCCGCGGACAAAGCCCGGCTCCCTGGTCGGGCTGTCCGGCGGCGGGCTCGGCTTCTCCGGCGGCATGGCGCTGGGGCTGAAGCTCGCCTGGCCCGAGCGCACGGTCGTGCAGGTGGCCGGCGACGGCACTTTCTATTTCTCCAATCCGCAATCGACCCTGGCGGTCGGCCGGCAATACAAGCTCCCGGTGCTCACCGTCGTGCTCGACAACTCCGGCTGGGCGGCCGTGAAGGAGGCGACCCTGCGCGTCTATCCCGAAGGCGAGGCCAGGGCGCAGCGCGACTATGGCGCGGCGCTGGCGCCCGACATGGATTTCTCCAAGGTCGCCGAAGCCGCCGGCGCGCACGGCGAGCTGGTGAGCGACCCCGATGGCGTCGAGCGCGCGATCACCCGCTGCCTCGCCGCTCTCAAGGAGGGCCGGTCGGCCATCCTCCATGCCCGCGTGACCAGGCTCTGAAGGGGTAGCGGAAACTGCGCTAACCCGGCAAAGCCTGCCGGACTGCCATCGACTGCCACCGGCCGTGGCAGCCATCCGTTGCAGGCAGACCAACGTTTTGGGCCATTCCTGCCACGCTGCCCGCACCCCCGGACCCGGGGGTGAATTTTGCCCCCTTGGGGCTCGGTGCGGGAGCAATCGGGGATGTGCAGGGTGCAGGGAGATCATGTCGGGCAGCACCCTGAGCCATCGCGCGCCGAACTCCTATTACGGGCAATGGCTCGGGGATTCAGCCACATTTCATGTGGGCCGCTTCGCGGTCCATTGCCCATAATGCGGTCCCACCGAGAGCCGTTATCCACAGGCTGAAGGAGGCGTCATGTCGCTGGCCGTCGAATCGCTCGACCATCTGGTCATGAACGTGAAGGACGTCGAGACCGCGGCCGCCTGGTACGAGCGCGTGCTGGGCATGAAGCGCGTGGTCACCGAACCGCGGCCCGGCGCCAAGGTGACGTCGATGCATTTCGGTCGCCAGAAGATCAACCTGCGGCCCGAGTGGGTCACCCAGGAGAAATGGTTCACCGGCCGCACGATCGCACCCGGCAGCGACGACCTCTGCTTCCTGACGCGCTCGACGCCGCAACAGGTGGTCGATCACTTCAAGAGCTGCGGCGTCGCGATCGAGGAGGGGCCTGGCGAGAAGAACGGCGCGCTGGGCATCCTCGTCTCCGTCTACTGCCGCGATCCCGACGGCAATCTGATCGAGGTCTCGTCCTACAAGCCGGCCTAGCCCATCGTCTTCTAGGCCATCGTCTTGGCGATGTCGGCACGGACCGTCGGCGAGCGGCGGTAGTATTGGTGCGAGCTCGCGAGATCGATGGCGTAATCGGTCGCGTTGCTGCAATCGACCATGCGATAGATGGCCGGCGGGAAGCGTGTGACGTTCGACCGGTCGTGCGGGCCGTCCTGGCCCAGCCGCTTGACGCCGAGATTGACCGCCATGCTGAGCTTGAGGACGTCGTCGCGCTCGCTCGAATAGATCGAGATGCGCCTGGCGAGCCGGTTGAGCGCGCTCAGCCGGCCCTGCGGCCCGAACTCGAAGCTGTTGTAGACCTCGTCCGCAGCCGCCAGGAAGGCCTCGTCGAACAGGAACGCGTCGCCATTGCCGTGCAGGAACCAGCTCTCGACGGCGGCCTGCAGCGCCCAGTTGCCCATGCTGTGCGCCAGCAGGAACACGCGATTGCCTCTGGCGCGCGCGGCGTCGATCAGCGGCTGCAGGTTGGCGAAGAACGTCATCAGGTGCAGGCCAGATTGTCCGGCGTGGGTCTGGTCGATCCGATAGGCGAGATCGGGAAACGGGATGCCGATCAGCTTGCCGGCCGACGGCCAGGAGAAGGCGACCACCGCCGTGCTCGCGGCCGCAAAGCCCGACTGCTCGAGCCATTGCTGGTTGAAGGCCGCGCGGGTGATGGCGTTCTCGAAACTGTTGTCGAAGCCGTGGATGAACACCAGGAGGTTGCGGCCGGGGTCCGAAAGGTCGCCCTTGGCCTGATCGCTGAACTGGCCCTGCTGGATGTCGTTGATCGACTTGATGGCGCCCAGCGTGTCGGCGTCGAGGCCGGCATCTTCCACGAAGGCGGTGCCGTAGATCACCACGGTCGGATCGGACGGGGCGACGACGCTCGAGCTGTAGCTCGCGAGCTGGTCGGCAGGCCCGGTAAGAACACGGTTGGTCGCGAAATGGACGGTCCGCATGATCCACCTCCCTGTCGGGCAAGGTTGTATCAGGCGGCGGTAGCACCCGCCATGGCGTCAGGACATGCCGGCCAGCAGCTCGACGGTCTCGATGAGGCCGGTCGGATCGGCAAGGCCCTTGCCGGCGATGTCGAAGGCGCAGCCGTGCGCCACCGAGGCGAACAGCAGCGGCACGCCGATGGTCATGGCCGAGGCGCGCAGCGGCGAGATCAGCTTGATCGGGATGTGGCCCTGGTCGTGGAACATGGCGAGGTAGACATCGTGCCGGCGCTGGCTCAGCAGCAGGTCGGCGCCGAGCGGACCGTCGACCGCGAGGCCGCGCCGCTTCAGTTCGGCGACCGCGGGCTTGGTGATGCGCTCGTCGTCGTCGCCGAACAGGCCGTCCTCGCCGGCGTGCGGGTTGATGCCGAACACGCCGATGCGCGGTGACGCCTGGCCGAGGCGCTTCGCCGCGACGACGATTGCGTCCACGGCCGCGATGACCAATTCGGGTGACAGGCGGGCCAATGCGGCGCTCACTGACTCGTGCAGGGTCGCGTGCACGATCCGCAGGTCCTTGGCCGCCAGCATCATGAAGGCGCGCTCGCGCGGCGTACCCGTGAGGTCGGCGATCAGGCCGGGATAGCCGTTGAACTTGATGCCGGCGCGATTGACCGCCGTCTCGGAGTGCGGGCAGCCGATGATCGCGTCGGCCTTGCCTTCGCCTGCGAAACGGACGGCCGCCTCGACGTAGCCGACGGTCGCCTTGCCGGCGCGCGGATCGAGCTGGCCGGGCGCGTAGCCGGCCGGATCGAGCGCGGAAGCGTCGATCAACGGCGGCGTGGCGTCGAGGCCGAGTCGATTCGCCGTCTCCTCGATCACGAAGCCGTCGCCGACCAGCAAGAGCTTGATCTTCGGATGGTGGGCGAAGCGGTTGGCCGCCTTGATGGCGATCTCCGGCCCGATGCCATTGGGGTCGCCGAGCGTGATGGCGATTCTCATGGTCTTGCCGGACCGCGGGCGTCCCGCCCGCTCAGATTCATGAACATGAGGCGGGCGGGACGCCCGCGGTGCGGCAAGAAAGACATCAGAAGGGGATGGCGACCAGGGTGTCGAAGCGGGCGCCGTCGCAGATCACGAGGCGCTCGGCGAAGCGCGGCGTATTGGCGACGTCCATCCGCACCTTGTCGCGATAGCAGCCGGTCGCGAATACCTCCATCCGGCCGTCCCGCATGATGCGCACGATCAGGAACGGCGTCTCGGTCTCGGCAGTGCCGTCCTTCTCGTCCAGCACCACCGGCAGGCCGACGATGTGTCGGTAGCGCTGGCGCTCGTAGATGTTGGCCTGGCGGAGCGCCGAGATGCGGTCGCGCAGCATGCCGCGCGAATCGGCGTAGATCACGCCAGCTTCGAGGCCCTGCGCCACGTTCTCCGCCGTCGTCACCTTGTAGAGGCAGGGGTCGAGGAAGAACTCGGGCCACTCCTCGTATTTCTCGTTGTCGATGGCGCGCGCATAGGCCGCGTTCAGCTCGACGAGGCGGGAAACGTCCATCGCTCGCTCAGTACCCCATGTGATGGCGGTAGGCCTTCCAGAAGCCGCGCACCGACGCCTCGGTGGCGCGCGTCGCCTGGCTCTCCGCGCCGTCGCCGCCCATCTCGACCACCGAGACCTGGTCGCCGGCCGCGGCGATGCCGCGCTGCACGAAGCCGCCGACGCAGCCGTCCTCCATCGACACGAAACCGGCCGGCCCGACCAGGTTCTGTTGCTTCAGGCGACGCCGCGTCATCTCCGGCGTATCGTCCTCGAAGCCGAAATAGGTCCAGCGCAATTCCATTTCGCCGGTGCCCCGGGGCACGACCTGGCGCACCGCGAGGCAATTGTGGATCTGCTGCAGGATGAAGCCCGGGAAGACCGACAGTATCTGCAGCTGGATGTCGTCGCCGAACTCCTTGACCGTGTCGAGCAGCGACGGGTCGGCCAGCTTGTAGTCGGCCTCGGTGCGGATGCCCTGGTCGCGATAGGCCGTGGTCTGGCGGTCCTCCGACTTGTCGATCGTGTAGCTCGCGTGATGGCCGCCGTCGGGGCTGACCAGCACGCCGCCGCCCTGGGTCAGCCGGGTGATCCGGAAGGTGCCGAAGAACAGATGAAGCAGGGACGCGTGATAGGTGTCCTTGACGTTCTCGACATAGAGCTTCCAGTTGTTGGGCAGCGCCTGGACGAAGCGGCCCATCACCTTGATCGGCCGGTTCAGCACCCGCCGGATGCGGCCCAGGATCTCCTCGCCGATGAAGTCTTCGATCGGCGGGGTCCTGTCCGACAGCGTCACGAACACCAGCCCGCACAGGGTCGTCGTGCGCAGCTTGCGCGGTCCGAAGTTCTCGCGCTTGAAGCCCTGCGGCATGCCCCCGACACCGTTGATGCCGCGTTCGAAGGCGATGCCGCGCAGGTTGCCTTTCAGATCGTAGCTCCAGGCGTGATAGATGCACTTGAACTGGTTCTGGACGTTGCCGCTGTCGTCGAAGGCGATCAGCGCGCCGCGGTGCGCACAACGGTTCTCGAAGCAGTTGATGGAGCCGTCGGCGTCGCGCACCACGATCACCGGCATCGCGCCGACGACATTGGTGCGGTAGTCGCCCTTGTTCGGGATGTCGGCCTCGAGGCAGACGAAGTTCCAGGTGTCGCCCCCGAACAGGCGCTCCAGCTCGCGGGCGTAGTTCTGCGGGTCCTGGTAGACCCAGTAGGGAACGCGGGCGAGGGACTCTTGCGGCCAGACGTAGGTGTCCATGTTCGACTCCCGGGAGCTCACTCCAGCGTGACGTTGGCGGTCTTGATCACGGCGCGCCACCGCGCCTCCTCATCCTTGATGAAGGCGGCGGTGAGGTTGGGGCTGTCGCCGGCCGGCTCGGCGCCCTGTTCGAGGAACTTCGCGCGCACGTCCTCGAGCTTGAGCGCGGCGGCAGTATCGGCGTTGATCTTCTGCACGATCGCGTCAGGGGTGCCGGGCGGCGCGACGACGGCGAACCAGGCCGAGGCGATCAGGTCGGGCAGGCCGATCTCGGCGGCATCGGGCACCTCCGGCGCGACCGGGCTGCGGCTCTTGGCGGCAAGGCCCAGGAACTTCACCTGCCCGCTCTTCTCGAAGCGCAGCGCGGCCGAGATGTTGCCGACGAAGATGTCGACGCGGCCGGCGGTGATGTCGACCAGCGCCGGGCCCTCGCCCTTGTAGGGTACGTGCACCATCTCGAGGCCGGCCTGCGTGGCGAGCATCTGCGCCGACAGATGGGAGGTCGAACCGTTGCCCTGGCTGGCGTAGGTCACCTTGCCGGGATTGGCCTTGGCCCAGGCGATGAACTCCCGCGCGCTGTCGGCCGGCAGGTCCTTGCGCGCGGTGATGACGTTGGGCGACAGCGCGAGCACGGTGATGGGCACGAACTTCGCCCAGTCGTAGGTCAGCGTCCGGTAGAGATTGTGGTTGATGGACAAGGGTCCGGGCGGGCTGCACAGCAGGGTGTAGCCGTCGGGCGCCGCGCTGTAGGCAACCTCGGCGCCGATATTGCCGCCCGCACCGGGCTTGTTGTCGACGATCACCGGCTGCTTCCAGTTCCCCGAGAGCTTGTCGGCGACGATGCGGCACAGCGTGTCGTTCGAGCCGCCCGCGGGGAAGGGCACGACGATGCGCACGGTCTTCTGCGGCCAGTCCTGCGCCAAAGCCGGCGCGATAGCCGGCAACGCGGCCGCCAGGAGCGCGGCGAACAACAGGCGAAAAGCAACCGTCATCCCCATATGGTACGGCATGTCTCTGCGCGACGCGATCACGTTGGCCTATCGCCGGCCGGAACCGGACTGCCTGCCGCCGCTGATCGAAGCGGCCAGCCTGCCGGCCGAGACCATGGCGCGCGCGACGGCGCTGGCGCGGCAACTGGCCGAGCGGCTGCGCGAGAAGGGGCCGGGCTACGGTGTCGGCGGACTGATCCACGAATATTCTTTGGCGAGCGAGGAGGGCGTGGCGCTGATGTGCCTCGCCGAGGCGCTGCTGCGCATTCCCGACGACGAGACGCGCGATGCGCTGATCCGCGACAAGATCGGCGGCGGTGACTGGGAAGCCCATCTCGGCCGCAGCCCGTCGCTGTTCGTGAACGCGGCGACCTGGGGCCTGCTGCTGACCGGCCGGCTCACCTCGACGCATAGCGAACTCGGGCTATCGGCCGCGCTGACGCGCTTGGTCGCCCGCGGCGGCGAACCGCTGATCCGCGCCGGCGTGAACCTCGCCATGCGCCTGATGGGCGAGCAGTTCGTGTCGGGGCAGACGATCGGCGAGGCGCTGGAGAAGGGCCGGCCGCTGGTGCGAAAGGGCTTCCGCTATTCCTACGACATGCTGGGCGAGGCGGCGGTGACGATGGGCCAGGCCGAGCGCTACTTCGCCGACTACCAGAGCGCGATCCGGGCCATCGGCGCCGAGTCGGCCGGGCGCGGCATCTATGACGGGCCGGGGATCTCGATAAAGCTGTCGGCCCTGCATCCGCGCTACACACGCAGCCAGATCGAGCGCGTGCAGGCCGAGCTCTATCCGCGGCTCAAGGCGCTCGCGCTGCTGGCGCGCTCGGTCGACATCGGCCTGAACATCGACGCCGAGGAGGCCGACCGGCTGGAAATCTCGCTCGATCTGCTCGAGCGGCTGTGCTTCGAGCCGGAACTGGCCGGCTGGCACGGTATCGGCTTCGTCGTGCAGGCCTACCAGAAGCGCTGCCCGTTCGTGATCGACTGGCTGATCGACCTCGCCAGGCGCAGCGGCCATCGGCTGATGATGCGGCTGGTCAAGGGCGCCTACTGGGACGGCGAGATCAAGCGGGCGCAGGTCGATGGACTCGAGGGCTTCCCGGTCTTCACCCGCAAGATCCACACCGACGTTTCCTATATCGCCTGCGCCCGCAAGCTGCTCGCCGCGACCGACCGGGTGTTCCCGCAATTCGCGACCCACAACGCGCTGACGCTCGCAACGATCCACGAGATCGCGCCGAAGGGACACTACGAGTTCCAGTGCCTGCATGGCATGGGCGAGGGGCTGTACGAGGAGGTGGTCGGCCGCGACAAGCTCGGCGTGCCGTGCCGCATCTATGCGCCGGTCGGCACGCACGAGACGCTGCTGGCCTATCTCGTGCGCCGCCTGCTGGAGAACGGCGCCAACACATCCTTCGTGAACCAGATCGCCGATCCGGCCTATCCGATCGACAAGCTACTGGCCGATCCGGTGGAGCGCGCGAAGGCCCTGCAGCCGCTCGGCCGCCCGCACGATCGCATCGCGCTGCCGCGCGACCTGTTCGGGCCTGAGCGGGTCAACTCGGCGGGCTTCGACATCAGCAACGAGCATCGGCTGGCCGAGCTGTTTGCGGCAATGGATTCGGCGCCGGCGGTCGAAGCTTCCGGCATCGAGGTCGACGAGGCCTGCCGCCGCGCGCGACCGTGGCCGGCGACGCCGCGGGCGCGCGCGGCCTGCCTCACGCGCATCGCCGACACACTGGAAGCGCGGCGCATGGAACTGATCCCGACCATCGTGCGCGAGGCGGGCAAGACCTACGCGAATGCCGTGGGCGAGGTGAGGGAGGCGGCCGACTTCCTGCGTTACTACGGGGCGCAGGTGCGCGACTGGAGCAACGACACGCACCAGCCGCTGGGCATCGTGGCCTGCATCAGCCCGTGGAACTTCCCATTGTCGATCTTCACGGGGCAGATCGCGGGGGCGCTGGCAGCCGGCAATGGCGTCGTCGCCAAGCCAGCTGAAGAGACGCCGAAGATCGCGACCCAGGCGGTGGCGCTGTTCCGCGACGCCGGCCTGCCGGCGGAAGTGCTGCAGCTCGTGATCGGCGACGGAAAGGTCGGGGCGCAACTGGTCGCGAACCCGGCGATCATGGGCGTGGTGTTCACCGGCTCGACCGAGGCCGCGCGCTCGATCAACCGTACGCTCGCCAAACGTCCGGTCGTGCCGTTCATCGCCGAGACCGGCGGGCAGAACGTGATGATCGTCGATTCCTCGGCGCTGCCCGAGCAGTTGGTCAACGACGCGCTGACCTCGGCGTTCGATTCGGCCGGCCAGCGCTGCTCGGCGCTGCGTGTCCTCGCCCTGCAGGAGGACATCGCCGACCATGTCCTGCCGATGCTCAAGGAGGCGATGGCGGAGCTGAGGGTCGGCGATCCGGCGCTGCTGTCGACCGATGTCGGTCCGGTCATCACCGAAGAGGCGCAGAAGCGGCTGCTCGATCACATCGCCGCCATGCGCGCCAAGGGACGCACCGTCAGCCAGACGGCCGTGCCGCAAGGCCTGTTCGTGCCGCCGACCATCGTCGAGATCCAGTCGATCGCCGAGCTGCCCGGCGAGGTGTTCGGCCCGGTGATGCACGTGCTGCGCTATTCGCGGGAGAACCTCGATCGCGTGGTGCGCGAGGCCAACGCCACCGGCTTTGGCCTCACCTTCGGCGTCCACAGCCGCATCGACGAGACCATCGAGCGCGCCACGGATCTCAACGCCGCCGGCAACCAGTACGTCAATCGCACCGTGATCGGCGCCGTCGTCGGCGTGCAGCCGTTCGGCGGTCACGGCCTCAGCGGCACCGGCCCGAAGGCCGGTGGCCCGCTCTACGTGCGGCGGCTGCTGTCGAAGGCGCCATCGTTGCCGCTGGAGGGCCTGCCGCGCGAGCTGCCGGGGCCGGTGGGCGAGCGCAACACCTACAGGCTTCGGCCCAAGGGGACGATCCTGTGCGTCGCGACCGATCCGTCAGACCTGCAGGTCCAGTTCGAAGTCGTCCGCGCGACCGGCAATCGCGCCACCCGGGAGATCGAGGACCCGCACATTGCAGCCGCTCTGTTTGCCGGCAGCCACGACGCGTTGCTGGCGCTGAGCCAACGCCTGGCCGAGCGCGACGGGCCGATCGTGCCCCTGCACACGGCGCCCTATCGGCCGGAGAGCCTGGTCGACGAGGTCTCGCTCAGCGTCAACACCGCCGCGGCGGGCGGCAACGCCAGCCTTATGACTTTGGGGTAGCAGGCAGGCGCGAGCTGGGGGTGAACGGACCGTAGGGGCCGGGCTTGGTCTTTTCGTTGATGCACAGCAGATCACTGGCCGTGGTTGCCGGGAAGGTCGCCCGCTTGGCTTCGCATTCGTCGTAGGTCATCGGTCCGGCGAAGATCTCCGGGCCGGCCACCATCATCAATCGCGGCCGCTCCAGGTACCAGCCGGGCGTGGTGAACATGACCGACGGCCCGTACCTGTTGCAGCCGGCGAGCACCAGCATCAGGCCAAGACCCGCCGCAACCGACCGCTGGGTCATCAAACTCCCCCAAAGCAACTCTCGTTTTGGCAGGTTACAGCCCCCGCCGGGGGCCAACAATCGCTTTTGCCCCGGCGCGGCCGGCAGGTTAAGAAGGCTCATACCGTCGCTTCGTTTGGGGGGAGCTGTCCGGCAGCGGGCAGCCTTTGAATTTGACTGATTTGCCGCTGAAACAGGGACTTTACGATCCCCGCAACGAGCACGACTCCTGCGGCGTCGGCTTTGTCGTCAATATCAAGGGCAAGAGGTCGCACGACATCATCCGTCAGGGCCTGCAGATCCTGGTCAATCTCGACCATCGCGGCGCGGTCGGGGCCGATCCGCTGGTCGGCGACGGCGCCGGTTGCATGATCCAGACTCCCGACGCCCTGCTGCGCGACTGGGCGCGCAGGACCGGCGTCGACCTGCCCGAGCCCGGCCACTACGCCGTCGCCATGTGCTTCCTGCCCCAGGACGAGAAGGCGCGCGCCTTCGCGGTCAAGCGGCTGGAGCATTTCATCAAGGTCGAGAAGCAGAAGCTGATCGGCTGGCGCGACGTGCCGACCGACACGACGGGGCTGGGCGCCGCGGTCATCGAGCGCATGCCGGTGATCAAGATGGCGATCGTCGGCCGCAATCCCAAGCTCGCCGACCAGGATGCCTTCGAGCGCAAGATCCTGGCGATCCGCAAGCAGACCCAGAACCCGCTGGTCGATCTCGAGAAGAAGCACAAGCTGCCCGGCCTGTCGCAGCTCTACATGCCGTCCTTCTCCTCGCGCACGGTGGTCTACAAGGGCCTGCTGCTCGCGCCGCAGGTCGAGAGCTTCTACAAGGACCTGCAGAACCCGCTGACCCAGTCGGCGCTCTGCCTGGTTCACCAGCGCTTCTCGACCAACACCTTCCCGTCGTGGAAGCTGGCGCATCCCTACCGCTTCATCGCCCACAATGGCGAGATCAACACGGTGCGCGGCAACGTCAACTGGATGTATGCCCGCCGGCGCACGATGGAATCCGACCTGATCGGCGCCGATCTCGACAAGATGTGGCCGATCATCCCGCACGGCCAGTCGGACACCGCGTGCGTCGACAACGCGCTCGAACTCCTGGTCGCCGGCGGCTGCTCGCTCAGCCACGCGATGATGATGCTGATCCCGGAGGCGTGGGCCGGCAATCCGCTGATGGATGCCAGGCGCAAGGCCTTCTACGAGTATCACGCCGCGCTGATGGAGCCGTGGGACGGCCCGGCGTCGATCGCCTTCACCGACGGCCGCCAGATCGGCGCCACGCTCGACCGCAACGGCCTGCGTCCGGCGCGCTTCCTGGTCACCAGCGACGACATGGTGGTGATGGCGTCGGAATCGGGCGTGCTGCCGATCCCGGAAGAGAAGATCGTGCGCAAGTGGCGCCTGCAGCCCGGCAAGATGCTGCTGATCGATCTCGAGCAGGGCCGCATCGTCGAGGACGAGGAGCTGAAGCGCACGCTGGCCGAGGCGCATCCCTACGAGGAGTGGCTGCGCCAGGCGCAGTACAAGCTCGAGGAGCTGTCCGAGCTGCCCGAGGCGCCGGCGCCCGCGCCGTCGAACGATCCCAGCACCCTGCTCGATCGCCAGCAGGCGTTCGGCTACACGCAGGAGGACATACAGTTCTTCCTCGAGCCGATGAGCAGCGAGGGCGACGATCCGGTCGGCTCGATGGGCACCGACACGCCGATCGCGGTCCTCAGCCGCAAGTCAAAGCTGCTCTACAACTACTTCAAGCAGAACTTCGCCCAGGTCACCAACCCGCCGATCGATCCGATCCGCGAGGAGTTGGTGATGTCGCTGGTGTCGATGATCGGGCCGCGGCCGAACCTGCTCGGCCAGCATGCCGGCACGCACAAGCGGCTCGAGGTGAGCCAGCCGGTGCTGACCAACGCGGAGCTGGAGAAGATCCGCTCGATCGAGGAGTTGCTCGACGGCGCCTTCCGCACGGCAACCATCGATTGCACCTGGCCGGTGACCGAGGGTGCGGCCGGCCTGGAGAAGGCGCTCGATCGCGTCTGCGCCGAGGCGACCGACGCGGTGTTGGCCGACCGCAACATCCTGATCCTGTCCGACCGCGCCGTGTCGGCCGAGCGCGTGCCGATCCCGGCGCTGCTGGCGACGGCGGCGGTGCACCATCACCTGATCCGCCGCGGCCTGCGCACGCAGACGGGCCTCGTTGTGGAATCGGGTGAGGTGCGCGAGGTCCATCATTTCTGCTGCCTCGCCGGCTACGGCGCCGAGGCGGTGAATCCGTACCTTGCGTTCGAGACGCTGGAGGCGCTGCGCATCCAGAACGGCCTGCCGCTCAAGGCCCACGAGGTCCAGAAGAACTACATCAAGGCGGTCGGCAAGGGCCTCCTGAAGGTGATGTCCAAGATGGGCATCTCGACCTACCAGTCCTATTGCGGTGCGCAGATCTTCGATGCGGTCGGCCTGCATTCGGGCTTCGTCGAGAAGTATTTCACCGGGACCGCCACCACCATCGAGGGGGCGGGGTGGCAGGAGATCGCGGAGGAGACCGTGCGTCGGCATCGCGACGCCTACGGCGACAACCCCATCTACCGCAACATGCTCGATCCGGGCGGCGACTATGCCTTCCGGCTGCGCGGCGAGGACCATGCCTGGACGCCCGAGAGCGTGGCCAAGCTGCAGCATGCGGTGCGCGGCAACAACTCCGCCGAGTACAAGGCGTTCGCCCAGACGATCAACGAGCAGAACGAGCGGCTGCTCACCATCCGCGGCCTGATGGAGCTGAAGTGGGCGGACCAGGCCGTGCCGATCGAGGAGGTCGAGCCGGCCGCCAACATCGTTCGCCGCTTCGCCACGGGCGCGATGTCGTTCGGCTCGATCAGCCGCGAGGCGCACACCACCCTCGCCATCGCCATGAACCGGATCGGCGGCAAGTCGAACACCGGCGAGGGCGGCGAGGAGGCGGATCGCTTCAAGCCGCTGCCCAACGGCGATTCCATGCGCTCGGCGATCAAGCAGGTCGCCTCGGGCCGGTTCGGCGTCACCGCCGAGTACCTGGTCAATGCCGACGACCTGCAGATCAAGATGGCGCAGGGCGCCAAGCCCGGCGAGGGCGGCCAGCTCCCGGGCCACAAGGTCGACGAGAACATCGCCCGCGTGCGGCGCTCGACGCCGGGTGTCGGCCTGATCTCGCCGCCGCCGCATCACGACATCTACTCGATCGAGGATCTGGCGCAGCTGATCCACGATCTCAAGAACGCCAACCCGCGTGCGCGCGTGTCGGTGAAGCTGGTGTCGGAAGTGGGCGTCGGCACGGTTGCGGCGGGCGTCAGCAAGGCACGCGCCGACCACGTGACGATCTCGGGCTTCGAGGGCGGGACCGGCGCCTCGCCGCTGACCTCGCTGACGCATGCCGGCTCGCCGTGGGAGATCGGCCTCGCCGAGACGCAGCAGACCCTGGTCCTGAACGGCCTCCGCGGCCGCATCGCCGTGCAGGTCGATGGCGGCCTGCGCACCGGCCGTGACGTCGCGATCGGCGCGCTGCTGGGCGCCGACGAGTTCGGCTTCGCCACCGCCCCGCTGATCGCGGCGGGCTGCATCATGATGCGCAAGTGCCATCTCAACACCTGTCCGGTCGGCGTGGCGACCCAGGATCCGGTGCTGCGCAAGCGTTTCACCGGCCAGCCCGAGCACATCATCAACTACTTCTTCTTCGTCGCCGAGGAGCTGCGCGAGATCATGGCGCGGCTGGGCTTCCGCACGCTCAACGAGATGATCGGCCGCGTCGACCGGCTCGACATGCGCCGCGCCGTCGACCACTGGAAGGCGCGCGGCATCGATCTCTCCAAGCTGCTCTACCAGGCGCCGGCCAGGCCGGGCGTGGCGATCTGGAACAGCGAGCGCCAGGACCATGGGCTCGACAAGGCGCTCGACCACAAGTTGATCGAGGCGGCGCGGCCCGCGCTCGAGGACCGGCACCCGGTGCAGATCGAGTTGCCGGTCGGCAACGTCAACCGCACGGTCGGCGCGATGCTGTCGGGCGAGGTGGCGAGGCGCTATGGCCATGCCGGCCTGCCCGAGGATACGATCTCGGTGCGTCTCACCGGCACGGCGGGCCAGAGCTTCGGCGCCTTCCTGGCGCACGGCGTGTCGCTCGAACTGTCGGGCGACGCCAACGACTATGTCGGCAAGGGCCTGTCGGGCGGCCGCGTGGTCGTGCGGCAGCCGGCCAACGCGCATCGCGATCCGCTGCAGAACATCGTGGTCGGCAACACCGTGCTGTACGGCGCGATCGGCGGCGAGGCCTACTTCGAAGGCGTCGCGGGCGAGCGCTTCGCCGTGCGCAACTCGGGCGCGGTGTGCGTCGTCGAGGGCACCGGCGACCATGGCTGCGAGTACATGACCGGCGGCGTGGTCGTGGTGCTGGGCGACACCGGCAGGAACTTCGCAGCCGGCATGTCGGGCGGCATCGCCTACGTCTACGACCCGCATGGACGGTTCAAGGACCTGTGCAACATGTCGATGGTCGAGCTCGACAAGGTCGGCGGCCTGTCGGGCGAGCCGCTGGAGGATCCGGGTCGGCCGCGCCAGCGCGCCCTCGACGTCGAGGACAACGGCATGGGCGACGTGCTGCGCTTCGATGCCGAGCGGCTGCGCATCCTGGTCGAGCGGCATCACCTGCACACCGGCAGCGCGCGGGCGCGCGAGCTGCTCGAGAACTGGGACCGCGCCTTGCCGTGCTTCGTCAAGGTGATGCCGAAGGACTACAAGCGCGCGCTGCTGCAGGCGCGCGAGCGGGCGACGGCGAAGGCTGTAGCTGCCGAGTGAATACCATCCCGCGAGAGGTTAGGGAGTTGTCGACGTCATGGGCCTGGTAAAGGGCTTCCTCGAGATCGAGCGCAAGGAACGGCCGTACGAAAAGGTCGAGGCGCGCCTCAAGACCTGGAAGGAGTTCGTCCTCCCGCTGCCGCCTGCCGAGGTGAGCCGCCAGGGCGCGCGCTGCATGGATTGCGGCATCCCGTTCTGTCACAACGGTTGCCCGGTCAACAACATCATCCCCGAGTGGAACGAGCTGGTGCGCCGCGACCGCTGGCGCGACGCGCTCGAGGTGCTGCACTCGACCAACAATTTTCCCGAGTTCACCGGCCGCATCTGCCCCGCCCCGTGCGAGGCGGCCTGCACGCTCAACATCGACGACAACCCGGTGACCATCAAGTCGATCGAATGCTCGATCGTCGATCGCGGCTGGCAGGAGGGCTGGATCCAGCCGATGGTGCCTGCGAAGAAGACCGGCCGGCGCGTCGCGGTCGTGGGCTCGGGCCCGGCCGGCATGGCGTGCGCGCAGCAGCTCGCCCGCGCAGGCCACGCGGTGACGCTGTTCGAGAAGGCCGACCGCATCGGCGGCCTGCTGCGGTACGGCATCCCCGACTTCAAGATGGAGAAGCACCTGATCGACCGCCGCATGAAGCAGATGGCGGCCGAGGGAGTCGAGTTCCGCACCGGCGTCGAGGTCGGCGCGACCTTGTCGGTGAAGTCGCTGCTCGAAGGCTATGACGCGGTCGCCCTGACTGGGGGTGCCGAGGCGCCGCGCAATCTCCAGGTGCCGGGCCGCGAGCTCGACGGCATCCATTTCGCCATGGACTTCCTGGTGCAGCAGAACAAGCGCGTCGCCGGCGACGACGAGGCGCGCGCCGCCCCCAAGGGCACGATCAGCGCCAAGGGCAAGCATGTCATCGTGATCGGCGGCGGCGACACGGGGTCGGACTGCGTCGGCACCTCGAACCGCCAGGGCGCAGCGTCGGTCACCCAGCTCGAGGTGATGCCGCAGCCGCCCGAGAAGGAGAACAAGGCCCTCACCTGGCCCGATTGGCCGCTCAAGATGCGCACCTCCTCGTCGCACGAAGAAGGAGTCGGCCGCGATTTCGCCGTCCTGACCAAGCGCGCCGTCGGCGCCAACGGCAGGGTCGAGGCGCTGGAGTGCGTCCGGGTGACTTGGGCGGGCGGGAGCCTCGAGGAGGTGCCGGACAGCACCTTCCAGCTCAAGGCCGACCTTGTCCTGCTGGCCATGGGCTTCCTGGGCCCGCGCGCCCCCGGGATGATCGAGGAGGCGGGCGTGGCGCTCGATCCTCGGGGTAACATCGCAGCGAGCGTGCGGGATTACCGGACATCTGTCCCCAAGCTGTTCGCCGCCGGAGACATGCGGCGTGGCCAGTCCCTTGTGGTCTGGGCCATCCGGGAAGGCCGTCATTGCGCGCGCGCGATCGACGAAAGTCTGATGGGAAGCTCGACTCTGCCCCGGTAGAGCGCCTTCGTTCTTGAGCTGTTCGCTCTGAGAACGGGTTGAGTGACCAAACTGTGGCGATGAAGCCACAGTGCCGGCGAAAGACGGCGATTAACTGTCTGATAACGCACAACTCCGCCACGGCTTCGCCTATAGTGCAGAGCGCGCGGGGCGCGACAGTTTGTTTGCTCGAAGAACAGTTTGTTTGCTCGAAAAAAGAGGGAGATCCAGAGTGATCAAGAAGATCTTGGCGACCACGGCCGTGCTCATGGCCCTGCCGGTCGTCTCGCAGGCGCAGACCCTGCAGTACCCCGGCTTCTACGTTGGCGCCATCGGCGGCGTTAACTGGATGCTGAACAATTCGTTCAATGCGACGGCGAGCACGCCGGGCTTCGTTCTGTCCGGCCAGAGCTATGCCGCGATGAACACTGGCTGGGCCGCCGGCGGCATGGTGGGCTACGACTTCATCGGGCCGCGGGTCGAGCTCGAAGGCATGTACCGCGACAACACCGGCCAGTTCGGCTCGCTGGGCGTCGACATCAACCAAGTGTCGGTGATGGCCAATGTGCTGTACGACTTCAATGCCGGCGGCGTGATCGTGCCGTACATCGGCGCGGGCGCCGGTGTCGCCTTCCTGAACTCGAGCCTGCTGGGCGCCTCGTCCAACAGCACGCAGTTCGCCTACCAGGCCATCCTCGGCGTCGGCTACAACATCGACCCGATGTTCCGTATCAACCTGGAAGGCCGCTACTACGGCACGACCAACCCGAACTTCACCTACAGCGGCAACGTGGGCGGCACGCCGTTCACGGTCACCGGTTCGCCCCAGAACAACAACTTCAGCGTGATGGCGAGCCTGCAGGTCCGCTTCGGTGCGCCGGCCGCTGCGCCGCCGCCGCCGCCGGCGCCGGCTGCAACGCCGTCGTTCATGGTGTTCTTCGACTGGGACCGCTCAAATCTGTCGCAGCAGGCGCTGCAGACGATCGGCCAGGCGGCTGCCTCGTACAAGAGCAAGGGCAGCGCGCGGATCACGGCGACCGGCCACGCGGACCGCTCGGGCCCGGAGGCCTACAACATGGCGCTGTCGCTGCGCCGCGCGAACGCGGTCAAGGATGCCCTGGTGCGCGACGGCGTGCCGGCGACGGCGATCACGGTCATCGGCAAGGGCGAGACCCAGCCGCTGGTCCCGACGGCCGACGGCGTGCGCGAGCCGCAGAACCGGCGCGTCGAGATCGTGATCCAGTAAGTACGGTTTCGCACAAGACGACAGAAAGGCGGCCTGCGGGCCGCCTTTTTTGTGGCTGAAAAGCCACACTGTTGGACAAACGACGGCCAACAAGGGTCAGAAATGTCACGATGTTCCGCGAGGGGTGTTATCTTGGCGGGGCGCGATTGCTGATGCCCGGAAAAAGAGGGAGTACGACGTGATCAAGAAAGCTTTAGTTGCCGGGGCTTTGATAGCGCTGCCGGCGGTATCGCAGGCCCAGTCTCTGCAATATCCAGGTTTCTATGTCGGCGCAGAGGGCGGCGGGAACTGGATGTTCAGCACCAGCACTGGCACGCCGTTCGGCGGCGGCACGATCTATCCGTCGACCGGCTGGCTTGCCGGCGGCATGATCGGCTACGACTTCATCGGCCCCAGGGTCGAGATTGAAGGCGTGCACCGCGATGTGCAGTCGACCGTTGGTGCTGGCCCGTTCAACGCGTTCGGCATGAGCAAGGGCGACACCGCGATCATGGCCAACGTGATGTACGACTTCAACGCTGGCGGCGTGATCGTTCCGTACATCGGCGCGGGTGCCGGTATCGCCTTCGTCAGGACCGCGGCGCTCAACCTGGCAACCGACACCACCCAGTTCGCCTATCAGGCGATCCTGGGTGTCGGCTACAACATCGACACGATGTTCCGCGTCAATCTCGAGGCGCGGTACTACGGCACGACCAATCCCAACTGGGGCGGCAACTACTATAACAATAACAATGTCAGCGCGATGCTGAGCCTGCAGGTCAAGTTGGGCGCCCCGGCCGTGGCGCCGCCGCCTCCGCCGCCGCCGGCGGCTGCCGCTCCGTCCTTCATGGTCTTCTTCGACTGGGACCGCTCGAACCTGTCGCAGCAGGCGCTGAATACGATCCGGCAGGCTGCCGACCAGTTCAAGGCGACGGGCAAGGCCCGGATCACCGCGACCGGCCACGCCGACCGCTCGGGTCCGGAGGACTACAACATGGCGCTGTCGCTGCGCCGTGCGAATGCGGTCAAGGACGCGCTGGTGCGTGACGGCGTGCCGGCGACGGCGATCACGGTCATCGGCAAGGGCGAGACCCAGCCGCTGGTTCCGACCGCCGACGGCGTGCGCGAGCCGCAGAACCGCCGCGTGGAGATCGTCCTCCAGTAGGACCGATACCGTACATAAACACGGAAAGGCGGCCCCTGTGGCCGCCTTTTTCGTGGCCGAAAAGCCACACTCGCGGACAAACGACGGCATGCAGGCGTCTGAAGCGTCACGACTGTGGTGAAGCTGCGTTGTTTCCTCGGGGTGCGAGTGCTGTTGCCCAGGAAGTGGAGAACGACGTGATTAAGAAGACCTTGACCACTGCAGCCGTCGTGATGGCGCTACCCATCGCGGCACAAGCTCAGTCCCTGCAATATCCAGGCTTCTACATCGGCGCCGAGGGCGGCGGGACCTGGATGTTCAATACCAGCACCGGCACGCCGCTCGGCAGCGGCACGATCTATCCCGACATCGGTTGGGCGGCCGGCGGCATGGTCGGCTACGACTTCGTCGGCCCCAGGGTCGAGCTCGAAGGCATCTACCGCCGCAATACGGCAACCGTGGGCTCGGGTCCGTTCAACGCCTTTGGCGCCGCCAAGGACGACACGGCGATCATGGCCAACGTGCTGTATGACTTCAACGCTGGCGGCACGATCGTCCCGTACATCGGCGCCGGTGCCGGTGTCGCCTTCGTGAGGAGCTCCGCGCTCGGCCTGTCGACCGACACCACCCAGTTCGCGTACCAGGCCATTCTGGGTGTCGGCTACAACATCGACCCGATGTTCCGCGTCAATCTCGACGCGCGGTACTACGGCACGACCAGCCCCAATTTCGTGGGCAACACCTACAGCAACAACAACATCAGCGCGATGTTGAGCCTGCAGGTGAAGTTCGGGGCGCCGTCCGCGCCGCCGCCGCCGCCGCCGTCTGCGCCGGCAGCTGCCGCGCCGTCGTTCATGGTGTTCTTCGACTGGGACCGCTCGAACCTGTCGCAGCAGGCGCTGGCGACCATCCAGCAGGCGGCCGATCAGTTCAGGTCGACCGGCAAGGCCCGGATCACTGCAACCGGTCACGCCGACCGCTCGGGTCCGGAGGACTACAACATGGCGCTGTCGCTGCGCCGCGCGAATGCGGTCAAGGATGCGCTTGTGCGTGACGGCGTGCCGGCGACGGCGATCTCGGTCATCGGCAAGGGCGAGACCCAGCCGCTGGTTCCGACCGCGGACGGCGTGCGCGAGCCGCAGAACCGCCGCGTCGAGATCGTCCTCCAGTAGGACCGGGTACATCCGACAGGAAAAGGCGGCCTCACCGGCCGCCTTTTTCATTTCACGGCCTTTGCTTCACGACGGGGCCGTCTCCACCAGGGCGAGGTAGAGCGCGAACAGGAACCCCGCGACCGCCGGCAGCACCACCGTCGAGCCGCCCTTGTGCAGCGCCTCGGGGATCATGGCGTGGGTCACCAGGGCAAGGATCGCCCCGCCCGCGATCGCCTGGGCGAGCACCGCGGGCGTACCGGAGGCATTGCTGATCAGGAGCTTGCCCAGCATTGCCGCGACGATGCCGGCGGCCAGCACGGTCGACCAGATCAGGAAGATGCTGCGGTTGGAATAGCCCGCCCGGCGCAGCATGGTGGCGCTCGCCGCTGCCTCCGGAATGCCGCCCAGGAACATGCCGAGGATCAGCGTCAGCGACAGGCTCTCGAGCCCTTCGAACTTGGCGCCGATCACCAGGCAGCCCGGGATGGTGTCGAGGATATTGCCGAACACGATCGCCAGGCCCGCACCCTTGCCCGCCTTCGCCTCGTGCAGGAGCTTGTGCTCGTCGCTGCGGCTCAGATGCTCGAGACTTTCGCTGGCGAGATGCGCCCACACGCCGGGGTCGATCTCGGCGACCGTGAGATTGGACACGGCGCGGACATGGCTCAGCTTGCGCACCTGCTCGTTGAGGAATGGATCCTCGGCCAGCAGCCGGTCGAAGTCGGCCTTGCCTATCACCAACAGGTGGCTATCGCTCTTGGCGCGCACCGTCGCCGTGCGCGTGCCGCCGCTCAGCAGCGCCATCTCGCCGAAGGCCTGGCCGGCGCCCAGCTCCGCCAGCGTCTGGCCAGTCTTGTCGTTCAGCACCTCGACGGCGCCGCGGGCGACAATGAAAAGCGCATCGCCCGGATCGCCGAGACGGAAGATGGTCTTGCCGCCGTCGACATTGTGTTCCTGCACGCGATCGAGCAGGGGCTCGATCTGCTCGGCCGGCAGATGGCGCAGCAGCCCGCACTGCGACAGCAGGGCGAGCTTCTCGCTCGACTCCTTGCGCTTGCGCTTCAGCGCATACTCCATGAAGCGCGACGGGTAGCGTAGAGCGGCGCCTTTCTCCTCGAGGAACAGCGAAGCCACATAGTAGGTCACTGCGCCGATCGCGAAGCCGCCGGCAATGAGAGCCCAGGCGGCGTGGACATCGGCGCCGTGCCGGGCGAGCTCCTCCGCGCCCTCGAAGCCCAGCTCGATGGCGAGGGCGGCGATCAGCGAGCCGGCGGCGAAGGCCAGGATGCAGGCGAGGAACCGCTTCGAAAAATTGAGATAAAGACCGAGGGCCGCGCCGATCATGACCGAGCTCGTCGTCACGAGCCCGAGCAGCCCCGCCGATGCGGCGTCCACTATGTTGATCACGTCAGATTCCCCAACACCGCGGCACTGCCGCCAGAGCCTGACGATAATGTGACACCGGCCGCCTGCGCCACCGCCGTTTGCGCGCAGGGCGACCGGTTCAGTTCGACGGAAAGTTGGTCTAAGGACGGGCGATGAAACTGCTGCTCATCCAGGGCGCCAACATGGAGTATCTGGGCCGTCGCCAGCCCGAGCTGTATGGAACGACCACAGCCCGCGAGCTCGACGCCCTGCTGCGCCGGCGCGCCCGCAAGCTCCGCGTCGCGCTGGACGTTTTCTACACCAACACTGAAGGCGAGGCGGTCTCGGCGATCTACAAGGCCGACCGGGCTGGCGTCGACGGCGTGCTGTTCAACCCGGCAGGCTTTCTCCATGCCGGGTACGCGCTGCGCGATTGCCTGAAGGCGATCCGCGCCCCGGCGATCGAAATCCACATGACCAACATCGAGAAGCGCGGCTACGGCTCGATCACCGCCGAGGCCGCGGTCGGCATGGTCGCCGGGTTCGGCATCGATTCCTACCTGCTGGCTCTGGAAGCGATGGTGGCGCGACTCAGCTAGCCGTCGCGATCGCGAGCGTCGTCGGCGCGTACTCGCCAAGCGTCCAGTCGAAGGGCAGCGCGGCCGGCCGGCGCCAGCCCCGCTCGATCGCCACCGTCCAATGGCGCGGCTCGTCCCAGTGGATCGTGGCGGAGCCTTGCAGCTGCAGCAGGTCGCCCGTGCCGAAGTCGACGAACAACAGGCCGGCTCGCGGATCGCCCAGCAGGTTGCCCAGGGTGTTGAAGAACCGATTGCCGCGGAAGTCGGGCACGGCCAGCGTGTCGCCCCGCACCGCGACGAAGCCCGGCCGGCCGCCGCGATGCGAGACGTCGAGGCCGCCCTCACCGATGCCGGCGCGCGAGCGGCTGGCGACAAAGAAGGTGTCGGCTGCCTCGATGACGCGGCGCGTGGCGTCGTCGAGCGAGGATAGTGTCTCCGCGGGCAGGGGCGTTCGCACGCTGGGCGCCGGCGTCCGGGTCTGGATGTATTGCGCGCAATTGCCGAAGCTCTGCTCGACCGCAACGGTGATGCCGTCGTCGATGACGGCGATGCGGCCGTTGGCGCGATTGCGGCGGCGCGTGGTGAGGTCGAGGCCGAGCAGACCGATCGGTTGCCCGGCCGCGAAGCCCGAGGCCGCCGGATCGCCTGCAGCGGGCAGCGCGTCGATGCGCAAGATCGTCGGCTCCGGCGAATGGACGAGGCCGGCCTGTCCCCACAGCATCGAGGCGACGGGTGCGCCCGCTTCGTCGAGCGTGGCCGTGAACAGATAGGGCAGCAACGGGAAGAAGGCGCGATGCTGCTCGGGCATGAACGGCCGGATTGCCGCCCGCCCGGCACGCAGGCCGGCCAGTTCCTGGGCGCGCCGCTCGTCCTCGTGGAAGGGGAGGAAATCTCCGTCCGGCGGGCTCATGTGAGCCCCCGCGGCAACTCGGGAAACGACGCCTTGGGATCGTACCAGGAGGCGCCGTCGGTGCGCCAGATATGGACCTGCGGCCGGTCGGCGATCCCGCTGCCGACGGACGTATCGAGGCAGCCCAGCCGCAGCAGTACGACCGGTTGCGCCACCCGTTCGGCCATCAGGTGCGAACCGCAACGCGTGCAGAACCGCCGGAACTTGCCGGGCGAGGATTCGAAGGCGCCGAGCAGCTCGCTGCCGCGCGTCCAGCGGAACGAGTCGCGCGGCACGGCGGTCACCGAGGAGAACGCGGCGCCATGCGTCTTGCGGCAGGTCTGGCAGTGGCAGTGGACGATACGCTCGAGCTCGGCATCGGCCTCGTAGGCGATCGCACCGCACAGGCAGCTTCCGGTCAGCATGGGACCCTCCATCGTCCGCCCGAATATGCGGATTGTCCCGTTGGACGGGAACGGACACTATCCGAACGCAGAATTCCACTTACTGGAACAATCGATGGACCGTCTGGACGAGCTCGCGATCTTCGTGCGGATCGTGGAGGAGGGCAGCCTGGCGCGTGCGGCGAGCCGCCTGCGCCGCTCGCCGCCGGCGGTGACGCGCGCGTTGGCAGCGCTCGAAGGCCGGCTGGGCGTGCGCCTGATCGACCGCACGACGCGGCGGCTGGCGCCGACAGAGGCGGGCCGGCTGCTCCACGAGCGGGCGCGCGGCCTGCTGGGGGACTACGAGGCCGCGACGCTCGGCGTCCGCGAGGCGCCGGTGCGGGGCCTGCTGCGGATCGCGGCGCCCGTCCAGTTCGGCCGCCGCCACGTGGCGCCGATCGCCATGGCCTTCCTCGACGCGCATGGCGACGTCGAGATCGAGCTGCTGCTGAACGACCGCAACATCGATCTGATCGACGAATCGATCGACGTCGCGGTGCGCATCGGTCCGCTGGCCGATTCCGGCCTGATGGCGCGGCAGGTCGGCGTGCTGAAGCGGCTGTGGGTCGCGAGTCCGGCCTATCTTGCGCGACGCGGCACGCCGCAGATGCCGGCGGATCTCGCCCGACACGAGGCGGTGCTGGGCACCTTCCGGACGGCGGGCTCGTGGAGCTTCATTCGCGCGCGGCGACGGGCCGGCGTGCAGGTCGCGGGCCGGCTCCGGGTCGACGATGTGGAGACGCGCCTGCAGGCGGTGCTGGAGGGCCGCGGCATCGGCCAGTTCCTGTCCTACCAGGTGGCGGACGCGCTGGCCGCCGGCCGCCTGGTCCGGCTGCTGCAATCCTTCGAGCAGCCGGCGATTCCCGTGCACCTGCTGACCAAGGGCCGGGTCAACCGCGCGCCCAAGATCGAGTCGTTCCTCGCCTTCGCCGGCCCGCGCCTCCAGGCGCTGGCCGTGCTCCGGAGCGAGGCGGCCAGAACAGCCACAGCACCACGAACAGGCCGGCGGCGAACAGCGTCGAGCCCAGGATCACGCAAGCCGGCAGGGTGAGCACCCAGGCCAAGAGGATCAGCTCCACGGGCAGCAGCGCCACGATCCCGAACGCGACCGTGCCGCTCGGGGTCAGCACGCCCAGGAAGTTCCAGGTGCCGACCGTGCTGCCGAAAAACGATTCCGTATGAGCTTTCCCCCGGAGCTGCCCCTCGATGGGAAGCGTATAAGCGGCGCGTTGCGGAGTTGTGACCCTCCGCGGTTGGCCGGCAATCAGTCGGGGGAGACACCGAAACGGCGCTGCCAGAACTCGCGGCTGCGCTTCTCGCCGACGTCGCAGCCGAGCTCGTACTCCGGCCGCACGAACTTGGTGTAGTCGTCATCGGCTCCGTAGGCGCGCGGTTTGCCGGCCTGGGCGAGGCGGACGACCGGGCCGCGATCGGCCACCTCCTGCAGCAGCTTCTTGCGGATGGCGCGGGGAAAGTCCTCGAAGTTGTGCGCCACCTCGACGAAGGAATGCGGGCCGCCGGTCACGCACGCGAGGTAGTAGCGGTCGAGATCGGCCTCGTTGGGGAAACCGAACGGGTTGGGCCGGTCGTTCATGATCGGCAGGCCGTTGATGACGATCTTCTCCTTCAGCGCCTCGTAACGCATGTCGGTCACCAGGCCGCCGTCGTTGTTCGAGCCGTCGCCCGAAATGTCGAGCACCTTGCGCGTCGGCTCGTAGGGGCTGCGGGCGAACAGCGGGACGGCGTAGCGGATCGCGCCGCTGATGGACGTCCGGCGCGCGATCGATATGGGCGCCTCGTCGAGCCGCTGGGCGAAGTCGGCGATCGCCTGCTCGCTGTCGAGCAGCGTCCAGTCGATCAGCAGCTTCTGCATCCACGAATCGGACCATTCGTAGTAGGCGACGGCGATGCGGCCGTTGGGGCCGCCGGTGATCGCCTTCACGATCACCGGATCGCGGAACGCCATCACGTAGCCCTGGCGCTGCAGCTTGGCCTCGTCCGGATCGATGCTGCCGGAGATGTCGATGGCGAGGGCCAGCGCGAGATCGATGTCCTTCTTGTCTTGTGGCTTGTCCTGGGCTGCCGAGGGCAGCGCCAGCAGGACCAGGCAGAACAGGTAAACGAGAACACGCATGATCGGTCTCCTCGTCGATGCCCCGCAGCGACGCAAAAAGCATACCGCCGCCGGAAACGCGCTGCTAGCCTCGGGCCAACCAGGAGAGAACGCCATGGACCTCGAGCTCAGCCCAGAGGATCAAGCTTTTCGCGACGAGGTGCGCCGCTTCCTCGACGAGAATTTGAGCGAGGATCTGCGCGAGGCCGGCCGCAAGACCGGCGGCGTGTTCGCCGACTTTTCAGCCGGTCTGCGATGGCACAAGGTGCTGGCGCAGCGCGGCTGGTCGGCGCCGAGCTGGCCCAGGGAATATGGCGGCACCGGCTGGAACGCCACCCAGCGCTACATCTTCGCGCGCGAATCCGCGGCGGCGGACGCGCCGCGCATCTTCTCGATGGGCCTGCGCATGGTCGGGCCGGTGATCATGAAGTTCGGCACGCCGGAGCAGAAGGCCAAGTACCTGCCGAGGATCGTCGCCGGCGACATTACCTTCTGCCAGGGCTATTCCGAGCCGGGCTCGGGCTCCGATCTCGCCAGCCTCAAGACGCGCGCGGTGCGCGACGGCGACGACTACGTGATCAACGGCACCAAGATCTGGACCACGGGCGCGCACGTCGCCGATCACATGTTCTGCCTGGTGCGCACCGCCACCGAGGGCAAGCCGCAGGACGGCATCTCCTTCGTGCTGATCGATTCGATGCGGACGCCGGGCCTCAGCGTGAAGCCGATCGTGACGCTGGCCGGCGACCACGAGGTCAACCAGGTGTTCTTCGACAACGTGCGCACGCCGGTCGCCAACCGTATCGGTCCGGAGAATGCCGGCTGGACGGTCGCCAAGTACCTGCTCGAGTTCGAGCGCGGCGGCGATGCCTACACGCCCAATCTCTATGCCCGCATCGAGGACGTGCGCCGCATCGCCAGGGAGGAGGCGGCCGACGGCTCGGGCCGGCTGATCGACGAGCGCAGCTTCGCCGAACGGCTGGCCGAGGCCGAGATCGCCGTGCAGGCGCTCGAGATGATCGAGCTGCAGGTGCTGTCCGACCTCAGCAGGGGCCGCAACCCGGGCGCGGTGTCCTCGCAGATGAAGATCCGCGGCAGCGAGACCCTCCAGGCGCTCGACCATCTCGGCGTCGAGGCGCTCGCCTGGTACGCCGCGCCCTTCGAGCCGCAGGCGCGCGCGCTCGGCCACAACGAGCCGACCGTGACGCCCGACTACGGCATCACCGCCATGCCGCTCTATCTCAACAACCGGGCCTCGACGATCTACGCCGGCTCCAACGAGATCCAGCGCAACATCGTGGCCAAGGCGGTCCTGGCGCTCTGATGGCGGCCCGCGCCCCTTCCGAGGAGGGGAACGCGGTGGAACCTCCTGCGTTTCCTAGCGATGCGGCGATCAGGCTCGCTTCCATCGTCGATCATGGGGTATGTGCTGCGCACCTCGGGCAAGCACCAGCTCGGGCTCGCGGCGCTGGCGGCGGGCGTCTTCCTGTTGACCTCGGTGCCGCTCGAGATCCAGCGCCGCGTCGTCAACGACGCCATCAGGAACGGTGCGACCACGACCATCGTGTGGCTGGCCATTGCCTATGCGGCGGTGGCGCTGGTGGAGCAGGCCTTCAAGCTGGCGCTCAACGTCTATCGCGGCTGGGTCAGCGAGGATGCGGTGCGGACCCTGCGGCGGACTTTGCGGGAGGTGGGCCTGCACGAGCCGGCGCGCCGCGACGTGACCCGGGAGGCCAAGAGCGAGGCCACCAAGGACGATGACAGCGAGACCGGCACCCACGCCGCCATGGTCGTGTCGGAAGCCGAGCCGATCGGCGGCTTCGTCGGCATGGCGATCTCCGAACCGCTGCTGCAGATCGGCATCCTGGCGAGCGTGATCGGCTACATGACCTCGCTCGAATGGTGGGCGCTGGCGCTGAGTTTGGGCTTCCTGCTGCCGCAGCTCCTGTTCGTGCCGGCAATGCAGCACGCCATCAACCGGCGGGCCGCCGAACGGGTGAAGACCCTGCGCCACGTGGGCGGCGACATCGTCTCCCGCGGGGTGCCCGAGGAGGAGGGCATCGAGCGCGTGTTCGAGCTGAACATGGGCATCTACAAGATCAAGTTCAGCATGAACCTGGCGATGAACTTCATGTACCACGCCGCCGTCGCGATCGCGCTGGGGGTGGGCGGGCTGATGGCGGTACAGCACAAGCTCGAGGTCGGCACGGTGGTGGCGATCGTCTCGGGGCTCGGCAAGCTCAACGACCCGTGGGGCGACCTGGTGAACTGGGGCCGCGAGCTGTCGGTCGATTCGGTGAAATACCGCCTGTTCGCCGATGCCGTGGGCCGTCACCGCCAGGCTCTTGCAACCGCATGAACCCGCACAATATTTAGGGCCATGAGCGATCCCTATACCGTCCTGGGGGTGAGCCGGAACGCCTCGGACGATGAGATCCGCAAGGCCTTCCGCAAGCTCGCCAAGAAGCACCATCCCGACCTCAATCCCGGCGACAAGGCGGCCGAGGCCAAGTTCAAGCAAATCTCCCAGGCCAACGACATCCTGTCCGATCCGGAGAAGCGCCGCCGCTTCGATGCCGGCGAGATCGACGCGGCGGGCCAGGAAGTGCCGCCGCGCGGCTTCTATCGCGACCAGGCGGGCGGCCCGGGCGGCTTCAAGTACAGCCGCGGCGGCGGCCACGAATCCTTCGCCGACATGGGCGACATCTTCGAGATGTTCCGCCAGCAGGGCGGCGGTGCGCGCGGCTTCCATTTCGGCGGCGAGCAGCCGGGCTTCGACGGCGGCGGCTTCGACATGGGCGGCATGCCGATCACCTATTCGCTCAGCGTGCCGTTCCTCGTGGCGGCCCGCGGCGGCAAGCAGCGGGTCGGCCTGCCCGACAATCGCACGCTCGATATCGATGTTCCCGAAGGCACGACCGACGGCACGACCTTGCGGCTGAAGGGCCAGGGCATGCCCGGCCGCGACGGCAAGCCGGCGGGCGACGCCTATGTCGAGATCCGGGTGCAGCCGCATCCGTTCTTCGAGCCGCGCGACAACGACATCCATATCGAGCTGCCGGTGACCCTCACCGAGGCGGTGCTGGGCGGCCGGGTGAAGGTGCCGACGGTCGGCGGCCCGGTGATGCTGAGCATCCCGGCCGGCTCCAACACCGGCAAGTCGCTCAGGCTGAAGGGGCGCGGCCTGCTCGACCGCCGGACCAAGCAGCGCGGCGACCAGTATGTGAAGCTCAAGGTCGTGCTGCCCGACAAGGTGGACGACAAGCTGAAGGAATTCCTGGAGTCGTGGGAGGCCGGCAAGGCCTATGATCCGCGCGCGGCGATGGAGCAGTTCACATGACGACCCTCGACGAGCTGCTCAGCCTGCACAACCGGCTGACCGTGATGCATGTCGAGCGCTGGGTGGCGCGCGGCCTGCTGCGCCCCAGCGGCGGCGCCGACGCCTGGAGCTTCGAGCAGATCGACGTCGCCCGCGCCCGGCTGCTGGCCGAGCTCGCCGACGACATCGGCTTCGACGACGACACGGTCGAGACCGTGATCGGCCTGGTCGATCAGGTGCACACGCTGCGGGGCCAGCTCGACCTCCTGGCCCGCGCCATCGCCGAGCAGCCGCCGGCGACCCGCGAGGCGATCGCCGGCTCGCTGAAACGCCTCGGCCGTTAGAATGGACGATCGGGAGATCCGGGCGGCATTGGATCTCCACTGGGCCGTGTCCGATGCGAGCGACTTCGAGGCCGAGCACCTGATCTATCGCGAAGACGCCGTGCTCGAGTATCCGCAGTCGGGCGAGCGCATTCGCGGCCGGCGAAACATCCAGGCCTCCCGCACGGCGCAGCCCGAGAACAAGCGCTTCTCCGTGCGGCGCATCCTCGGCTCGGGCGACCTCTGGATCAGCGAGATCGTCATCACCTACGACGGCCAACCGTCCTGTGCCGTGAGCATCATGGAAATGCAGGACGGCAAGGTGACCCGCGAGACCCAATACTTCGGCGATCCGTTCGAGCCCGGTCCCTCACGCGCCCAATGGGTCGAGCGTATGCGCTGAGCCGTGAGCTGCGCTCAGGACGACAGAGGCTATCGCCGCAGCGCCTGCCAGACCTTTTCGGGCGTCAGCGGCATGTCGAGGTGGCGGACGCCGAACGGGCGCAGGGCATCCATCACCGCATTGGCGACGGCTGCCGGCGCGCCGTTGGTCGGCAGCTCGCCGACGCCCTTCAAGCCCATGAAGTTGTTCGGTGACGGCGTGGCGATGGTGGCGGTCTCGAGCCACGGCAGGTCGTCGGCGCGCGGCAGGGCGTAATCCATCAGGGTGGCGCTGAGCAGCTGCCCGGTCTCCTCGTCGTATTTCGCCTCTTCCATCAGCGCATTGCCGACGCCATGGGCGATGCCGCCCTGGAGCTGACCGGCGAGCAGCCGAGGATTGACCGCGACGCCGCAATCGGCCACCTCGGTCATACGGTCGAGCGTCACGGCGCCGGTGTCGGGATCGATCTCGACCTCGCAGACCATCACGCCGGTCGGGAAGCTTTCGTGCTTGTCGGCGAAGGTCGCGTCCCCTTCGAACAGCTTCCACGCCGCCAGCTCGAACAGCCCGACGCGGCGGTCGGTGCCGACCACCTCGAACTGGCCGTCGCGGTAGACGATGTCCGCCGGCGCCGTCTCCAGCCGCTCGGCGGCGAGGTCGCGGCCGCGCTGGATCACCACGTCGGCGGCGCGCTTGAGCGTCGTGCCGCTGATGATGGTCGAGGATGAGCCGCCGGTCCCGCCGCCGTGCGGGATGGTGCGCGTGTCGCCCTGGTGCACCTCGATGCGCTCGACCGGCACGCCGAGCGTGTCGGCGACGACCTGGCCGAACACCGTCTCGTGGCCCTGGCCCTGGCTCTGCGTGCCGGCGAATGCGATCAGGCGGTCGGGCATGACCTGAATGACGGCATGCTCGTCGGCGATGCCGCCGGTGCCGTGCAGGTGGCAGGCGAAGCCCAGGCCGCGCAGCCTGCCTTTGGCCTCGCTGTCGGCGCGGCGCGCGGCGAAGCCGGCATGGTCGGCGACGCCCAACGCCTTCTCGAACAGGGCCGGACAGTCGGCGGCGTCGTAGGTGTAACCGGTCGCCGCCTTGTACGGCATGTCGTCCGGTTGCAGCAGGTTCAGCCGACGCAGGTCGGCCGGCGTGCGGCCGGTCTCGTGCGCGGCGATGTCGATCAGCCGCTCGAGCAGGAACAGCGCCTCGGGCTTGCCGGCGCCGCGGATCGCATCGACCGGCACGGTGTTGGTGAAAGCGCAATCGAACAGGATATGGATCGCCGGGATGCGGTAGAGGCCCGACATCACCTTGGCGAGGCCGGTGGTCGGGATCGACGGCGCGAACATCGAGAGGTAGGCGCCGAAATTGGCCTCGGCCTTCACGCGCACCCCGAGGAACCTGCCGTCCGCATCGAGCGCCAGCTCGGCCGAGGCGACGAGGTCGCGCGAATGGCTGTCCGACAGTGCATGCTCGGCGCGGTCGGCGCTCCAGCGCAGCCCGCGCTTCAGCTTCCGCGTCGCCCAGGCGATCAGAGCCGACTCCGCGGAGATGGGATACTTCGGCCCGAAACCGCCGCCCACATCCTGCGTGATCAGCCTGAGCTTGTCCTTGGGCCAGTCGAGCACGCGTTCGCACATCAGGCGGTGCGGGATGTGCACACCCTGCGAGCCGAAGGTAACGGTCACGAGGTCTTCCGCTGCGTCGTACGCCGACCAAGCCGCGCGCGTCTCCATGTAATGGACGACCTGGCGCGGCGAGCGGATCGACAGCCGTGAGACGTGTGCGGCTCTCGCGAAGGCGGCATCGGTTGCCGCTTCATCGCCGCGCGGCCAGCGGCACATCAGGTTGCCCGGCGCCTCGTCGTGGACCAGCGGCGCGCCGGGCGCCAGCGCCTGCGCCACGGTGATGACGGCGGGCAGGGGATCGTAGTCGATCGCCAGCAGCTCGGCCGCGTCACGCGCCTGGTCGAGCGTCCCGGCGACGATCATCGCGGCGATGTCGCCGACATGACGCACCTTGCCGACCGGCATCGGCAGATGCGCCGGCTCGATGTGGCGCTTGCCGTCGGCGTCCTTGATCTCGCTGATGCAGGGCAGGTGGCCGAGCTTGTCGGCCGCCGTGTCCTCGGCGGTGTAGATCGCCACCACCCCGCGCGCGGCCAGCGCCTCGGCCTTGTCGATACCCAGGATGCGCGCATGCGCATGCGGCGAGCGCACGAACAGCACCGCAAGCGCGTTGCGCGGCGCCGTATTCTCGGTGTAGCGGCCGCGGCCGGTGAGGAAGCGCTGATCCTCGCGTCGGGTCAGCGGCTGGCCGATCTTGGTAGGCACGTTCATCGTTCTTTTTCCCCTCCCCCGCTGGGTACAGCAATCGCATATGAGACCAGCCTTCCCCCGTCTGCGGGGGAAGGTGGCCCGAAGGGCCGGAAGGGGGTCATGGCTTCGTTGTCGAGCATGCGAAGGCGATCACCAGGTACGGCATTGTCATTTCGTCCGCGGCCTCCATCCGGCGCTACGCGCCACCTTCCCCCGCAGACCGGGGGGAGGCACAATGGTTGGCTCACGCGCCCATATGCGATTGCCCTATCGTATGGGAGAGGAAGAAGACTAGGCCGCCATTACGTCGTTGATCACCTTGAGCGCGGCATCGATGTCGGCGCGGTTGACGTCGAGATGCGTCACCGCGCGGATGCGCGTGGTGCTGCCGGCGCTGGTGCCCATGCCGACGCCGCGTTCCTGGCACGCCTTCACGAAGGCCGCACCCGTCATGCCCGGCTTCTTCACCTCGAAGAAGACGAGGTTGGTCTGCATCTTGGCGACCTCGCATTCGAGGCCCTTGATGTTGGCGATGCCGGCCGCGAGATGGTGGGCGTTGTCATGGTCCTCGGCCAGGCGATCCCAGTTGTGCTCCAGCGCGTAGAGCGCCGCCGCGGCGATCACCCCGGACTGGCGCATCGAGCCGCCCAGCATCTGCTTCTGGCGCCATGCTTCCTTGATGAAGTCCTTGGAGCCGGCCAGGGAGGCACCGACCGGCGCACCCAGACCCTTGGTGTAGTCGAGCCACAGCGAGTCGACGCAAGCGGCATAGTCCTTCGCCTTGGTGCCGGACTTCACCGACGCGTTGCACAGCCGCGCGCCGTCCATGTGGACGGCGAGACCGGCATCGTGCGCGACCTTGGAGACGGCCTGCAGGGTCGCGATTGGCCACACCGTGCCGAAGCCTCCGTTGGAGGTGTTCTCGACCGAGACAAGCCGCGAGCGCGGGGCGTTGCGGCTGTTGGGATCGCGCAGCGCGCTCTTGACCTGGTCGGCGGTGAACACACCGTTGGGGCCGTCGAGCATGCGGATCATGACGCCCGAATTGGCCGCCGTGCCGCCGGTTTCGGCGTTGATGATGTGGGCGGTCTTGTCGGCGATCACCTCGTCGCCCAGCCGGCAATGCACGCGGATTGCGGACTGATTGCACATCGTGCCGCTCGGCATGAAGACGGCGTCCTCCTTGCCCAGGATCTCACAGATCCGGTCGCGCAGGCGATTGACCGTGGGGTCCTCGTACTTCTGCTCGTCGCCCACCTCGGCCTCGGCCATTGCTTTCCGCATGCCGGGCGACGGCTTGGTCTTGGTATCGCTGTAGAGATCGATGAACCGATTTTGCATGGCGTACTGTGTTCTCCTGCGCCACCATACCGGCAACCCCGGAGGGAGGAAACATGAGCCAATGTGCGGCCTTCTTCGAGAAAAGAGAGCCGAGCTTCAATGGACGCTAAACCCGCTCCCGTTGCCTTCTCCCACCCGACCCGTCCCCTGCGGGGGAGGGTGAAAGAGAAGAAGCACTCCCTCCCCCGCAGGGGGAGGGTTGGGGAAGCCAACGCGGAGGAAGGAGCCCCTCGATGAAATTCACCTGGTTCCACCTGATGCCCTGGCCGCACATGCCGGACGATTTCCGGCAGAAGCATCGTTCGGTCTGGGTCGACCTGCCCAACAAGATGTACCAGCCGGAGCTGGGCCACATCGCCTATCACCAGTATCTCGATCAGCTCGAATACGCCGAGAAGGTGGGCTTCGACGGCATCGGCGTGAACGAGCATCACGCCAACGCCTACGGCCTGATGCCGTCGCCCAACATCATGGCGGCGACGCTCACCCGTCGGACCTCGAAGGCGGCGCTGGTTGTGCTGGGCAACTCGATCGCCCTCTACAATCCGCCGCTGCGCGTTGCCGAAGAGATGGCGATGCTGGATGTCCTGTCGGGCGGCCGCCTGATCGCCGGCTTTCCGGTCGGGACGTCGATGGACACCAACTACGCCTACGGCACGGTGCCGGCGCTCACGCGCGAGAGATACGCCGAGGCGCACGACCTGATCCGCAAGGCATGGGCGGCCGACGAGCCGTTCGCGTTCAACGGCCGCTACACCAAGCTGCGCTACGTCAATTGCTGGCCCAAGCCGATCCAGAATCCGCCGCCGGTCTTCATCCCGGGCGGCGGCTCGGTCGAGACCTACGATTTCTGCCTCGATAACACCTACTCGTACTCGTATCTCAGCTACTCGGGCTACCTGCGCGCCAAGCTGCTGATGGAGGGCTACTGGAAGCGGGTGGCCGAGCGGAAGGCCGACGAATCGCCCTACCGCGCGGGCTTTGCGCAGGTGATCTGTGTCGCCGACACCGATGAAGAGGCGGAGCGGCTGTACGGCCCGCATGTCAGCTACTTCTACAATCGCTGCCTGCATGTCTATCCGGGCTTCGCCGATGCGCCGGGCTATCGCACCATCAAGACCATCCAGAGCGGTGCGCTGTCGCAGTTCGCGCCGGGTTCGGGCCGCGACTATCCCAACATGAGCTGGAAGGACCTGACCGAGGGTCGCTACATCGTCGCCGGCTCGCCCGAAACGGTGCGCCAGCAGATGGAGGAGCTGATCAAGACGCTGCGCGTCGGCAACGTCTTCTGCCTGCTGCATATCGGCAACATGCCGGACGACAAGGTGCGCCATTCGACCAGGCTGTTCGCCGAGAAGGTGATGCCGCACCTGCGCAACCTGTGGCCGGACTGGAAGAACCACGACGACCGATTCTGGTGCCATCCCATGCACGAGCCCGTGCCGACGAGGATTGCCGCGGAATGAGCTTCCTGGTGCTGAAGACGCCACCCGCGAAGGTCGAGGTGGTGCAGGCCGGTAAAGGCCGCGATCTGCTGTTCCTCCACGGCGCCGGCGGCCACATGCCGAACGATCCGCTGCTGGCGACGCTCGCCACGAAGTACCGCGTCTCGGCGCCTCTGCTGCCGGGCTACGGCCGCTCCGAGGGCGAGGACGGCCTGCGCGACATGCTCGACGTCACGCTGCACGCGCTCGACGTGATGGAGAAGCTGAAGCTCAAGAACCCGATCGTGGTCGGGCATTCGATGGGCGGCATGATCGCGGCCGAGATGGCGTCGATCGCCCATACCGAGATCGAGAAGCTCTGCCTGCTGGCGCCGGCGGGCCTGTGGCTCGACGACCATCCGATCGCCGACATCTTCGCCAAGCTGCCCTACGAGTTGCCGGCGTTGCTGTTCCACGACGCCGAGGCCGGCAAGAAGCTGCTGACCGCAGGCGGCGGCGACATGGGCGACATCGAATTCCTGAAGCAGTTCCTGGTCATGAATGCCCGGCGACTCGGCATGGCCGGAAAATTGCTGTTCCCGATTCCCGACCGGGGGCTGGCGGGCCGGCTCCATCGCATCACGGCGAAGACCCTCATCGTGTGGGGCCGGGAGGACGTGCTGATCCCGCCGATCTATGGTGACGCCTTCAAAAAGGCTGTTTCAAAATCGAAGCTGATCAAAATCGCCAAGGCGGGCCATGCGGTCGGACAGGAGAAGCCGGCAGCCGTCCTGAAGGCGATCCAGGACTTCTTCTGAGCGGGGGCGAGGGCAATGAGGAGATGCATCCTGATGGCGATCGGACTGGCGATGCTCGGTGCCGGAGCGGCATGGGCCGATCCGGCGCTGTACACGCTGACCGGCATGGGCACGGGCGTCGCCGGCACGTCGAAGTGCGCGACCTACCACATCACGATCGACCTCGCCGTCGATGGCAAGGCCTTGAAGGGCTCGTTCAAGCAGCAGGGCCGGCCCGAACGGACGTTCACCGCGACGCTCGACGACAAGGGGGCGTTCAAGACCCGGGCCGATGTCGGCGAGGGCAACACGATGGACGTGAGCGGCACGCTGGCCGACAAGGATGGGCGAATCCTGCTCGACGGCTACTGCAAGTTCGAAGGCAAGCTTACCCGCAAGTAGGAAGGAGACGACCGTGAGCAAGACAAGGATTGCCGCGGGCATCATCGCCACCGCGGTGTTTGCGGGCGGCGCTTCGGCCCAGCAGGCGATGTACACCTGGACGGGCTACGGTCAGAACGTGCCGGGCTCGTCCAAGTGCCCGACCTACAAGATGACCATCAACGTCGATGTCGAAGGCACCGCCGTGAAGGGCCACTTCCAGCAGGAAGGCCGCGACGCGCGCCATTTCGAGGCGACCCTCGGCCCGGGCGGCGCGTTCAAGACCACGGCCATCGTCGGCGGCAACAACAAGATGGAGGTCACCGGCACCATCGCCGCCACCGGCTCCCACGTGCTGCTCGACGGCTACTGCAAGTTCGACGCGAAGCTGACGAAGAAGTAGCGACAGAAGGGCAAAGCAGCGCAAAAGCCTGTGGATAACCGCTTTTGGCCAAGAGCCGCTTTGGGCATTGGAGCGACCCGCGCGGCTTGAATTTCCGGCCGGAAAATCGAAGCCATTGCCCATAATAGGTGCTCGAAAGCGCGTGGGCGTAAACTCCTGGTCGTTCGATTTCCGTACCTGGAGACCAGCTTATGTCAGACGATCGCCTGGTTGATTTTCGCCATGCCAACGGCCGCCATTGATGCGCCTCGCATTCATCGGCAGCCGTTTTTCGACCGTTTTCGCTCCGTTTTCGACCGTTTGTCGCGCGGCACGACAGCCGCAAAATGCTGCTGCGCCGGGCTTTTCACGCGTCGATCGCCGGGAATGCCGATTAAAAACGGTGAAAACGGGACGCCGTCAGTCCATCGCCACAGCCAGCCGGCCCGTGACGCTGCGTTGGAGCAGGGCGGCCATGGCCTTGGGCGCTTCCTCGAGGCGGTACGTGCGGTCGACGTGCGGCCGGCAGAGCCCGGCCTCGCACCAGCCGCGGATGCGCTCCATCAGGGCGAAGGTCTTGTCGGCTTCCTCGAAACGCGCATCGTGCGGGCTCCAGCCGGCGTAGTAGCCGTAGTTGAAGCCCATGACGGCGATCGACTTCACCAGCAGGATGTTGGCCGGAATCTGCGGGATGGTGCCGCCGGCAAAACCGATCGGGCAGATGCGGCCCTCGACGGCCAGGCAGCGCAGCGACTGGGTGAAGACCTCGCCGCCGACCGGGTCGTAGACGCGGTCGACGCCGCGGCCATTGGTGAGCTTCAGCACCTCGTCACGGAAGTCGGCGGCGCGATAGTCGATCACGTGGTCGGCGCCGTGCTCCCGGGCGAACGCGGTCTTGCGCGCGCCGCCCGCCGTCGCGATCACGGTGGCACCGAGGATCTTGCCGATCTCGACCGCCGCCATGCCCACGCCGCCGGCCGCGGCATGGACCAGCAGGGTCTGACCGCTCTGGACGTCCAGCACGTTCGGCCAGGTGAGCGCGCCGCCGGAGGTCGGATAGGAGATCGCGAGCTGGATCGCCTCGACGAAGCCGATGTTCTTCGGTTTGGCAAAGACGTTGACCTCATGCGCCACCGTCTCCTCGGCGAGCCCGCCCCAGTCGAGCACCGCCACGACCTCGTCGCCGGCCTTGAGGCGCTTGCAGCCCGGTCCGACTTCGGTGACGACGCCCGACGCCTCGGTGCCCGGTGCGAAAGGCAGCGGCGGCTTGCGCTGGTACTTGCCCGCGATCACGAGCGTGGTTGCGAAGCTCACGCCGGCCGCCTTGATGCGGATGCGCACCTGGCCGCTGCCGAGCGGTGGCGGCGGGACGTCCTCGAGACGCAGGTCTTCCGGGCGGCCCCACTGGCGGCAGATCATCGCTTTCATGTTGGCGACTATAGCGCGCCCTACAGCAGAACCGGCAGGCGCTTCACGCCACGCAGGATCAGCGAATCGTGCCAGTCGGGTTCGCCATGATCCTTGAGCCGGATGTCGGGCAGGCGCTCGGCGAGACGCACGGCCGCGATGCGCGATTCGAGGCGCGCGAGCGGCGCGCCGAGACAGAAGTGAATGCCGTGGCCGAAGGTCATGTGCGGGTTGACCGGCCGCGCGATGTCGAAGCGCTCGGGATCGTCGAACGCCTCGGGATCGCGGTTGGCCGAGTTCATGAAGGCGAACACGCGCTGGCCTTCGCGGATGGTCTTGCCGCCCATCTCGATGTCGGCGGCGGCGACGCGCGCCAGCGCGCCCGACGGACCGTCGTAACGCAGGTACTCCTCGACCGCGCTGTCGGCCAGCGCCGGATCGGCGACCAGCCGCTCCCACTGCTCGCGATGGCGCATCGAGTAGAGGAAGCCGTTTCCGATCAGGTTGGTCGTGGTCTCGTGGCCGGCGAACAGCAGCAGGATGCAGGTGCCGATGATCTCGTCGGTGGTGAGCGCGTCGCGGTCGTCGCGTGCGAGCACCAGCTGGCTGATCATGTCGGCGGTCGGCGCCGCGGTGCGCGCCTCGACCAGGCCGCGGAAGTAGCCGGCCATCGCCCGGGCGCCGGCTTCGGCGCGCAGGTACTTGTTTCCGGCGACCTGGGCGGTGCCGATGAACAACGCTATGTCGTCCGACCACACTTTCACCTGCTCGAGGTCGGCGCGCGGCACGCCCAGCAGGTCCATGATCACCGAGGCGGGCAGGGGATAGGCGAAGTCGGCGATGAAGTCGACCGCCTCGCCGCGTCGCGCCTTGGCCTGCATGTCGTCGATCAGGTGCGCGACGATGCCCTCGATGCTGGTTCGCAGGTTCTCGACCGCGGTCGGCGTGAAGGCCTTGGTAAAGAGGCGGCGCAGGCGGGTATGGTCCGGCGGATCGCGGAACACCATCCAGTGATTGAGATAGCGCACCAGGCTCTCGATGCCGCCTCGCCGGTACTCGGCATTGGCCTTGAAGAACGGAGTCAGCCGGTCGGCCGAAATCTGCCGGTTGTTGAGGGCCACCTGCTTCACGTCGGCATAGCGCGTGACGATCCACGCCTTCATTGCGGGCGACCAGTGCACCGGGTCCTCCGCGCGCAGCCGCGCAAACTCGGGGAACGGGTTGGCGTTGGTCGCCGGGTTGCCGAGGTCGAAGACGTAGGCCATGGGCCCGAGGCTAGCGGCGGCCGGCTTACCAAACAAGTGTTTGGTTGATAAGGTCACCGAAGATGTCCCGCGCCAAGCTCCTGTCGGTGTCGGCCCGGCTGTTCGCGCAGAACGGCTTCGAGGCGACCTCGATGCGCGACATTGCCAAGCGCGCCGGCATGCTGGCCGGCTCGATGTACTATCACTTCCCGTCCAAGAACGACCTGATCGCGGCGGTCTACGAGGCGGGCGTCGCCGAGATCGGCGCCGCGGTCGACGGGGCGCTGGCGAAGGCCAGCGGCCCGTGGCCGCGGCTCGAGGCGGCGTGCGCGGCGCATCTCGAGTCGCTGCTGGCCGATTCGGTACACGCTGCCGTCATGACGGCCGATCTCGGCCAGCTCGACGGTCGCCTGAAGCGCCGGCTGGTGACGCTGCGCGACGGCTACGAGAAGCGCTTCGTCGAGCTCGTCGCCGCGCTGCCGCTGCCGGCCGGCACCGACCGCAGCCTGTGGCGCCTGCAGCTGCTGGGCTCGCTCAACTGGACGCGCACCTGGTACCGGCCGGGCGGCAAGTCGCCGACGGAGATCGCGAAGGCGATGGTCTCGGCGCTGCGATGATCGGGCGGCGCGAGCTAGATATGAGGCCCGGCGAACAACAGGAGGTTGCCGTCGGGATCGCGCACGATGAAGGTGAGGGCGCCCCACGGCTCCTGCTTGAGCGGCCGGAAGAAGTCGACACCGGCCGCCTGGTATTGCTGGAAGAGCTGCTTGATCTCGGCCGCGGTGTCGATGGTGAACGAAGCGGCGAGCAGCTCCTCGCGCTCGCGGATGTCGCCGCAGGCGGCCTTGATGTCGGAGACGAACAGCTCCGGTTCGGAGGCGCTGAGCTTCGGCGCGACAGTGGTGAAAGGGGTATCGGCCATGGCTTGCACTCCAGTCTTGAGCGCCGGCCAGGTCTCGAAGCCCGACTGGCGGGCGACCAGCTCCTGCTCGTCGCTGAGCTGGAACGCACGATCGAGGATCTCACGCTGGCTGAGGCATTGCCCCTTGGGGGTGACCCGATGCGCCCTACAGCTGCCCGAGCCTGGGTGCCGGGCCGAGGGCCGTCAATGCAGCGCCGCGATGCCCAGCGCCTGGCCAAAGCGGCGGCTGCAGTCCAGCGGGTCGCCGTACTTGCGATGCCGCGCGGTGTGGTGCGCCGCCGCCACCAGCAGGCGGTTGCGGTCGGGATTGCGGTTGCGGCCGTAGTGCTCGAGCAGGCAGAGCGCGATCTCCTGGTTGTGCGGATCGTTGCCGAGCCGCGAGCAGGTCAGTGCCAGGGTCTGCACCAGCCGCGCCGGATCGTGGCCGGCCTCGAGATAGGCCTCGACCCAGCCGTCGGCCTTGGGCGCATCGAGCGCCAGCGTCGCCGTCTCGACCGCGGCCAACATGCGCTCGGCGTCGAGGCCGCTCGCATTGGGCTTCTCGATACGCGGCGGCAGCAGGTCGCCGATCAGCTGCTGGTGATGCGCCGCCTGGTTGAGATAGGCGGCCGCGAGATAGAGCAGCTTGATCCGCTGCGGATGCTCGAACGTGTCCCAGAACCAGGCGAGCGCGTTCAGGTACTCGAAGCAGTGCTGCGGCAGGGAGAAGTTGAGCTCGCCATGCGTCTCGAGAATCACCTGGGCCGAGCCGACCTGCAGCGCATCGAGCAGCGAGCGCGGGCTCTTGCCGGCCTTCAGGAGTCCGGTGACCGCAAGGAGATAGGCGGGCTCCGGCTGGCGCAACACCGCCTCGATCAGCGCGTCCGATTCGGCCTTGGTGAGCGGTGCCTTGTTGTTGGCGAGGATCTCGCGCTCGATCTCGATCGTGCCGCCATACGGCACCGCGTGCAGCGTCTGGCCGCCGAGATAGACCATGACCGAGTTGCAGGCGACCTCGTAGAGCGAGTACCAGCGCGGACCGACCGCGATGTCGAGCGCACCGGCATAGAGCACGTCGTGCGCGGCGTCCCAGCCGATCGCCTCGCCCAGCTCGACGGTGGCGCGAGCGCGGAACGACTTGTGGCCGGTCGTGTAGGAGCGGTTCTGGAACGAGCGGTCCTGCACGTCGATCAGGCCGGCGAAGACGAGCTCGGCCAGCGCGGCGCGCCGTTCGCCAGGATTGGCCATCAGGCCGAGGAACACGCGATAGGCATCGAGCACTTGGCCGCGATGCACCAGCGTCGCCCACTGCCCGAGCCGCTCCTTGAGCGGACCTTGGAGCGGCAGTGGCTCCTGGTCG
>Ga0070738_10000692_pt1 | contig 87594 bp, 83 predicted proteins | sample Coa_R2_2_FD_66446 | JGI IMG/M metagenome (GOLD analysis project Ga0070738, IMG submission 66446) | Surface soil microbial communities from Centralia Pennsylvania, which are recovering from an underground coalmine fire - Coalmine... | ecosystem: Environmental > Terrestrial > Soil > Unclassified ...
GCACGCGCATCGCAAAGCCGTCTAGTTTTCCCTTCAGTTCAGGGATTGCCAGATAGATAGCCTTCGCTGCGCCGGTAGAAGTCGGAATCATGGAAAGAGCAGCAGCGCGCGCACGACGGAGATCCTTGTGCGGGAAGTCGAGGATTACCTGGTCATTTGTGTAAGAGTGAATGGTGGTCATCGTGCCGCTGACGATGCCAAAATTGTCGTTTACAACCTTCGCGACGGGGGCCAGGCAATTCGTGGTGCACGAAGCGTTCGAAATAATGTTGTGCTTCGATGCATCATATTTGCCTTCATTCACGCCCATTACGATGGTGATGTCTTCATTCTTCGCAGGAGCGGAGATGATGACCTTCTTCACCGGGCCGCGGAGATGCTTCTTCGCATCTTCAGCGTTGGTGAAGCGTCCAGTGGATTCAATCACGACCTGCGCGCCGACAGTTTCCCATGGAATCTTGGCAGGATCTTTCTCGGCGAAGACGCGCATTGATTTGTCTTCAACCTTGATGCAATCCACGCCGGCGGAAATCTTCTGGTGGAGGTTGCCGAGAATCGAGTCGTACTTCAGCAGGTGGGCCAGAGTCTTAGGATCGGTAAGATCGTTGCAAGCTACGATGTCGATATTAGGGTCATTCAGTGAGGCGCGCAGGACATTGCGTCCGATGCGCCCGAACCCGTTAATTGCTACCTTGACAGCCATTTCGCCTCCGCATAGATGTTTGAGTCCAAGGGTATAAAGCCTTTTATCGTAACATCCGCAAAGTGGTGTCGCAAAGGACGATTGAACACCAATCTGTGACTCTCAGCACTAAATCGTGTTACTGCAAACGCGCACTGGTGGTAGGAATTCCACTTTTTCACCACAGAGACACAGAGGCACTCACGAGACCTGCGAAGTGCAGATCGTTGGCAGACTGAAATCTTCGGAGATAATACTGGCAACACCCGGCGGCTCTATTCGTTGCCGATTCACAGCGGGTTGTGTTCCAATCGCAGTGATGGATCGACCGAAGAGAAGACGAAGAAGAAAAGGACGAGGCCCGGCAAATCCTGCTTCTCCCGCACAAGCACCGCTGCAGCCCGCTTATCCGGACATGCAGCGCGAAGAAGCAGAGGAAGTCGACGGCAACGTCGAGATGGTCAGCGATCTAGCCTCCGAGGAAGTCGAAGAGCACGGGCCAGCGCCGGCATCAGTCACAACACCGATCAATGAGGGAGATCGTGGGCCGCAACGCAACCGCAGACGCCGCGGCCGCCGCACCAGACCGGAGGCGAGACCACAGCCCCAGATTCAGCAGCAAGCTTCCGTGGAATCAGTGGCGGAGGAAGCACCTGAGGCGCAGATCGATGATTCAAACGTTGAGATCGCCGAACCCGCAGCCGAACCAGTTGCGCCGGTATATGCAGCAGCAAAGCGTCAGCCGAAAGGTGTAGTCGTGCTCGCCATCGGATTACCAGGATCCGGCAAGACGAGCTGGTTTCGACGGCGCGGTATTACGCCGCTATCGAGCGATCTCCTGCGCATGCTGTTGTTCGATGACATGAGCGAGCAGCGCTATCAGGATCTGGTATTTTCGACGCTGCGTTATTTACTCCGCGCGCGCATGATCGCTCGTATGCCTTGGAATTATGTCGATGCCACGAATCTTTCCCCACGCGAGCGTCGCGGATGGATTCGCATGGCCCAGGAGTTCGGTTACGACGTGCATGCTGTCTTCTTTAATGTCCCGCTGGAAGTTTGCATGGACCGTAACAAGCGGAGAGGCCGCATGGTGCCGGACGATGTCATGCAACGAATGGCACAGAAGCTCCGTCCTCCGGAGTTCGAAGAGGGCTTCTCCAAAATCACCGTCGTGCGCGTGAAGAAACACGAGCAAGCTGTGGATGGCGGAGAGGTTCCTGAGCTGCCAGAGTTTTACTGATAGCCGCTCACCCGCCAAAAAGAAAGGCCGGCACGCAGCCGGCCTTTATACTTTCCAATCCAAATCACCGTCCATGGCCGAATCCACCGCCGCCGGCACGGCTCCCTCCGCCGGAATAATGCGGGGAAGAGCTAGCGGATCGGGCATACGAGGGCGCGGAATAGGAGCGTCCGCCGCCATTCGAATGATAGGACGGCGCCGAGTATGAACGGTTGCCGCTGTACGAAGGCGCCGAGTACGACCTGCCGGCGTTTCCGTAGGAACGCGGCGGCGCGTTGTAGCTGTAGTTCGGACGGCTATAGTTGGAATTGTTTCCTGCAGAAGCGCGCTGCGAATAACCGTATAACCGTCCCGGGTAGTTTCGACCCGAAGAATAGGATCCGGACAAGTAGTTGCTAACCGGAGCAGGCCGAACCGCGCCCGGTGAAGGACGTGGATAGCCATAGTTGTTTGCAACCGTTGGACTGCCACCGTAGACCGAAGTGTTGTTATGTTCGCGTGCAGGTCCATTATTTGCTGGCGCACGAGGTGCGGAGTGTGGCTGCGCCTCGGGAGCCTGGCCGCCATGTCCTTGCGGCGGTCCATAATTCCGCGACGGCTGCGACGGGGGTGCCGAGTAAGTGTGGTTCACTCCACCCTGGTTCTGCGGGCCTGCGGAGTACGTTCGTGCAGGCTGATTGTTCCCACCAGGATTGCGCACGACCTGCCGCTCTCCGCCGCTTGGCGGATGCGGATACGGGCGAGCTACGTTCTCGTTGCCCCTTGGGTTTCTCACCGCAGGCGACGGGTTGTTTCCGCGGGAAGCGCCGTAGTTGTAGTTGGTCGGTGGACGCGGAACATTGCGGCCCATGGGCACATTGTCAGCCACGCGCGTGCCCTGGTTCGCCTGAGGTCCGAAGTTGCCGTTCGGTCTGCCCGCAGGATTGTTTGCCACGCGTGCGTTGTTGAACGGCGACTGCGGTGCCGATGGCGGAGTCATCTTATGCACGGCCTGGCGTCCAAATGCCTGCTGTGGCGGAATTGCCGCCGGCCGTCCGGCATTTGCTCCCAAAACACTCTCGCGGCTCGGTGAAAATGGTGCTTCACCGACTACATGCGCATTGCGCAAAGAGGCAGTATTCAGGGGTACCGCATTGCGCGCCACGGATTGCGAACTCACGAAAGCGCGCTGCGGAACGGCGGTGACCGCGTTCGGCATCATGCGATTCGCGTAGTGAATGTTGTTAATCGCAGTCCGATTATTGTAGTAGTTGTTAATGACGGTCACATTCGTGATGCGCGTATTGCTGACGTTTACGTTCCGCCAGTAACCCGGTCCGGCGTGGTACCAGGGAACATAAGGCTCACCGTAGCCAAGCGGGAACCAACCCACACCACCGCCGAGTCCGATCGAGACCCCCCAGTTCGGTCCCCCTACCCACGCTACCAGCGCCGGTGCATAGACGGGTCGAACGTAAACCGGACCTGGACACCATCCCCAAGAGCCGCCGATGTAAGCCCAACGGCCATAGTGGAACGGCGCATAGCCCCAAGGTGCATCATCGACCCAAGTCCAACCCCAGGGTGCAACCCAAACCCAGTGTCCGAAGCGATAGGGCGCCCATCCGGGAACAACCACAGTCGGCACCCACACCGGACCGTAACCCGGATATGTTCTCCAGGCGCCATATTCATCCAGGTCATCTGCTCCAACGGTTCCGGGGGCTACGTAGCGAGCCGAGATCGCGCTGTCCTGCCGTTTGCTGCGGACTGCACACCACTGATCGAATCCGGTCGGAGCTGGCGCTTCGTAGACAGTATTCGTCATTGACCGCCCGCCCGAAAAGCTTCCTTGCTGGCCAGATTTGATCTTCACCGCGGGACCGTCGCCGGTCGCGACGCCTTCGCCGTGCCACACCGTGACCAGCGACACATCATTATTCGAATTGACGTTGAAGCGATAGTCGCCATTCTTCGTGACCGTAAAGGCGGTGTTGGGGGTATCGATTTCGTAGATTTCGCCAGGGAACATATCGTGCACGTGCAGATTCAAGGTGCCCTGATCGAGTTCTACCTGGACGGTGTTATCGCTAACATTGCTGAGGGTGACACTGGTTTCGGAATCCATGCGCAACGTGCCAGTTCCAACCTGCACTTCAGCGCGCGAGTCCTTGTCGGTCCAGATACGATCGGCCGTGGTCATCGGCCGGTTGAGTGTGGCGGCAACCCAGTCGTTTACACCACCGGGTTGGATGGAGACTTCGCCACTCATGTAATCGAGGCGCGCTGCGCGTCCCGGAGGATCCTTCTCCTCATCGGCGGATGCGGCGAAAGTGGCAAATAGAGCGAATCCGAGTACGACAACCGTGAACCCTAAACGCCTGAGAGCACCCATGGCCCCCTCCCAAGATTGACCCCAGTGCCTGCTGCACCCTTCCGGGCCGTTCTAGATCTTTCGTGAGATCAACCTTAACTACATTGCTTAAGAACCCTACCCCCGAGGAGCAGTTGCGGTGACTACTCTGCTACTAGCTGCTTCTGTGCGCCACACGGGATCAGGCAAGCTATTGAAAATGGTAGCCGTTTTCAATCTTCCGCGACAGCCTTGTCTTTGGTTGCCTCGGCACGAAGGTCCAGGTTACGGATAAGCCGGTGCAGGTAGTTAGGATGCACTCCCAATAATCGTGCTGCCTCTGTCACATTTCCTGAGGCGCGTTCAATAGCCGTAAGAATAAGATCCTTTTTTACCCTGGTAACGCGGTCATGGTAGTTGATGGTTGAGGTTTCATTGGAAGGCTGTGACTCGAAGACCGCTTCGGGAAGATCCTCGGGAAGGATCCACTCGGTAGTTCCCAGCACAATAGCGCGTTCGATCGCGTTTTGCAGTTCGCGAACGTTTCCAGGCCAGGAGTAGTGGGCAATATATTCGCGCGCTTCCCGCGAAAGTCCGCGGACATGCCGTTTGCATTTTTGACTGAACACACGACAAAAATGGTCGGCAAGAAGGACGGCGTCGTCTGGACGATCGCGTAAAGGCGGCATGGTAATGGAGACTACGTTGAGGCGATAGAACAAGTCCTGGCGAAACTTTCCGGCTTTCACCGTTTCGGCAAGATCACGATTCGTGGCGGCGACCAGACGAACGTCTATTTTGAGAGGCGAATTTCCACCGACACGCATCAGTTCGCGTTCCTGCAGTACTCGCAACAGCTTCGCCTGGAGGCTGAGAGCAAGCTCGGAGACTTCATCGAGAAAGGCTGTGCCGCCATTTGCGGTCTCCAACAAACCTTTCTTCTGTGAGAGCGCACCGGTGAAAGAGCCTTTCTCATGACCGAATAACTCGCTCTCCAACAGTGTCTCTGTCATTGCGGCGCAGTTGATGGCGACAAACGGCCTTCCGGATCGAGGGCTGTTTTCGTGAATCGCGCGCGCCGCAAGCTCTTTACCCGTTCCGCTCTCGCCTTGCAGCAGCACGGTGGATTCTGTCGGCGCGACCTTAGCGATGGCCTTATAGACCTGCAGCATGCGAGGATTCTCGCCAATTAGGTTATGACTGATTTTCAACTCATCTCGGAGTCGTCGATTCTCACCTTCAAGGTTTTCAATATGACGGACGTTCTGCAACGCCAACGTGCAAATGCCTGCGATCGCGGCGAGCAGTTCCAGGTGATTTTGATCAAAGGTGATTGCCGGACGAACCGTGTCGAGATAAATGATGCCGAGTACCGCGTCGCCGACGAGGAGGGGAACAGCAACGACGGAAACGACGTTGGTGCTCTTCAGGCTCGAAGCCCCACGCAGATTTTTATCGAGAGCAATGTTGCTGGCGATCATCGGCTTGCGCGAGCACATCACCTGCTCGAGCACGGTGCTGCTCACCACCACCGGTTCAGCGGGACCTGCATAGCGATTCCACGCCACCGTGCTGAAATCATCACCCGGCTTGGAGCAGAGCAGAAAGGCTCCGCGATCCGCCGGCAGCACATCGAAGATCATGCCCAACAATTGCCACTGCAATGATTCGAGACTATGGATCGAGCTGATGTGTGTCGCGATGGTGATCAGAGTCGAAAGATCGCGTTCGGTACGGTCCAGCCTGGAACGAACTTCTGCGTCCGTCTGAATTCTCAGCTCAGGAAGTTCCCGAAGCTGGACTTGCGACGTCGGAACGCTGAGTTCTGTTTCGGATTCCGGCCGATTGGAATTATGGATCAAGAACTGAAAGACGCAGGAGCCCACAAAGATCTGATCGCCATGTTCGAGTTGCTTTTCAGCGATGGCATTGCCATTTACACGGGTACGATTGTGACTTCCTAAATCAGTAATAAAGTAGGCGCCACCTTTATGTTCTACGCGGCAATGCGTACGTGAGACGTTGTGTTCTTCAAGCGCGACAGAGTTGCTTGGATCGCGACCAATCGTGATCGGCAGGTCGCCGACCTCGACCGTCTTTCCCCAGGCGGAGCCAGAGATTCCCAGCAATTTCGCACTCTGCGCCATGGCATTTTTCTGCACGCTAACTGTACACCGAGGAGAAGTGCTTCACCGAGAAATGAAAGCACAGTGCTTGCTGTGTCTGCACTATCCGTTTGGATATGCACTCAATCCATAAAGATAGTGTTCCGACGCCATATGTGCGTTTCATTTCAGGACGAAGTTAAACAAGGCACCTCGTTTCAATGGAATGCATTTTCGGGATTGATTGGCGAACGCAGCTTTGAAAGTGGCAAGCACGTTGCATCGATCAAAGGCGGTTAGGGCACGAAGACGAAAACCGGGAGTACGGCGCCAAAGGCGAAAGCCGCACTTGCAACGGCAGATCGAAGTTGCCCAGAGGAGGACGTTATGAAACGTACAATCACGACTGTGACCGCTGCCTTTGCCTTGGTCGTAACGCTTGGCCTTGCAACGGCGTATGCGCAATCCGAAGCGAATTTGCGCGCCGATGTGCCATTCAACTTTACGGTTGCGAAGGGCACGCTTCCCGCAGGAGAGTGCAGAGTCGCAGTCATCACAAATGTTGCCAGAGTTATATGCGGGGACGAGCAGTCGGCCATCGTTGGGGCCCCTGCTCAGATAGAGCCAGGAACTCCAAAACTGGTTTTCCACAAGTATGGCGATCGTTATTTCCTGTCGGAAGTCTGGACGTCATCGAAGAGGCTGACGTTGGCAACTTCGGGTGCTGAAAAGGAAATGATGGCGAATGCGGGCGACCGCGGATTCGATACACTCGCGGTGTTGTTGCACACCCTGCCGTAGCGCTCCGTGCTGGCAAGTTACGAGAGGCCCGATCGAGTCGCGGGCCTCTTGGTTTTTTGGGCGTCAGCTCTTCAGGTAGGGGAGCATCTGCTTGAATGCCGCTGTTCCCGACGCTTGGAGTAATTCGTAAATCATCATTTCTGTCGATGAGATTACCGCGCCTGCCTGTTCCATCCGCCGCAGACCAATCTTCCAGTTTGCTTCGGTTCGCGATCCGACCGCATCAGCAGCAACATGGACTAGGTAGCCGCGATTCAAAGCACCTAACGTGGTCTGCAATACGCAGATGTGCGTTTCCATTCCGCAGAGCAAAAGAGTGTTGCGACTGCCCGAGAGAGATTTCGTCGCTGCACAATAATCATCGTTCCCGAAGCAGCCAAACTCAAGCTTATCTACCGCTCGCACGCCAGGCAGAAGGGAAGCGATCTCAGGAACGGTGGGCCCCAGTCCTTTCACGTATTGTGTCGACAACAAAACGGGTAGTTGCAGAATCTCCGCCAGGCGAATTAGCAACTGAGCGTTGCGAACAAGTGTTTCTTTATTAAAGATGGCGGGAAGGAGCTTTTCCTGAATATCGATAACCAGCAAAGCGCATTCTTCCGTGCGCAGCGGCCGGCGTGCGATTTCGGCAAAGCTGGAAGTGTCCGTTTGATTCACTGTGACTTGCATAGGAGTCCCTCGGCATACCTATTCTACGATTGGGGCAATGATGCAAGAGGAAAGGAAATTTCACGATGAATCCTTTGGCAGATCTCTACCGCCGCGATCTTTCAAGGCTCATTCAACAGATTGAGGCTCTCCGAAGCGACGAGATGCTGTGGCGGAGCTTCCTGGAATCCCGAATCCCGCAGGCAATCTTCTACTGCACCTCGAAGGCAATCTTCGAGAATATATCGGCCGCCAACTCGGCCACGTATCTTACGGACGGAATCGTCCGCAAGAATTCAAGGCGAACAATATTTCAATACAAGAGCTTCTGCGGGGGGTTACAGAGCTAAAGGCTCTGATTCCATCAATCATTGAATCGCTTTCTCAGGAGGCAATGGAGAGCGAGTACCCGGAGATTGTTCTTGGAAAGGCCCTCTCGACGCATGCGTTCTTGATTTCTCGATACGGGCATCTCAATTGGCATCTGGGACAGCTAGACTACCTGCGACGCATACTAGCTGGAGAGGGAGCGGGAGCTATAGTACCCGTCCAACTCTAACGGTTGGGTCTCATCTTCAACCTACTTCAAATCTCTACCTCGCCTTCCATGTAGAACACACATTCTCCTTGCAGTTCAATGCGGTCGCCAACAAGACGGCAAATGATTTCACCTCCGCGTTTCGACGCCTGAAACGCGCGAAACTCCTGCTTGTTCAGGCGCTTTGCCCAGAATGGCGCCAGCATGCAGTGAGCGGCGCCCGTTACCGGGTCCTCAGGGATTCCCTTCGCTGGAGCGAAATAGCGACTGATGAAGTCATACTCCCCGTGACCTGCGGTAGTCACAATGACACCCGGCCTGCCAACGCGAGCGAGAGCCACCATGTTCGGAGCGAGTTCTCGTAACTGTCTTTCGCTTTCGAGCAGAGCCAAATAGTTGAACTCGTTAGATTGCACCTCGACTGGCACGGTGCCCAATGCGTGAATTAGTTCGGGCGGCGTCGGAATGCCCTCGGAGTGCCGAACCGGAAAATCCATCACGTAACCTATCTTCTGACGGAGCACCGTGAGCGGGCCGCTTGCCGAGTGAAAGACCACACGAGTCCGGCCTGGCTCCAGACGCTCCATGACCACGGCCGCGCTGGCGAGAGTTGCATGTCCGCAGAGCGGGACCTCGACTGCCGGCGTAAACCAGCGCAACCGGTAGTCGCCATTTTCTGGTACCAGAAAAGCCGTCTCGGCCAGGTTGTTTTCCGCTGCGATGGCTTGCAAAATTTCGTCGGCGAAGAAAATCTTCAACGGAATAACCGCCGCCGGATTGCCGCCAAATCGACGTCGGGTGAAAGCATCTACCTGAAATATGGGCGTGGGCATGACTAGCTCTGTCGTATTCGTGACTACGATTAACGCACACCAACCCGAATAGCGTCGAGCGTCCATCAAAACTTGAAGCTCGTACTAATCGACACAAATCATGTATCACTGTCAGGCAGATCAGTGATGGATGTTCGCTCACTCCGGTTGACCCGCTTTTCCGCAGCACATACAATCGAACACAGGTAATCGTTTCTAACCGCGGTTCTCGCGTGCTGCCCCCTCGTTCAACGGCAGGACAGCTGACTCTGGATCAGCATATCGGGGTTCGAATCCCTGGGGGGCAGCCAAAATTTGCACCCCGGTTCTAGAAGACCACCATTCGGTTTCCTGTGGGCATCTTCTCGCTTGGCCGTCCTTAAAGAAGGAGGAACATGTCAGCCACTGTTGCCAGCACCCATACCACCCCACTCAGCAAGAATAAGCACCTCCTCCGTTGGGTAGAGAAGATGGCCGAGCTCACGCAGCCCGACCACATCCATTGGGTCGATGGTTCGGAAGAAGAAAACGAGCTTCTCTGCGATGAGCTAGTGAAGAAGGGTACTTTCATTCGCCTGAATGAAGAGCTCTGGCCGAACTGCTATTACGCGCGTTCGGATGAAAGCGATGTCGCGCGAGTTGAAGACCGCACTTTTATTTGTTCGCTGTCGAAAGACGCCGCTGGCCCCACCAACAACTGGGAAGATCCGTATGTCATGCGCCGCCGCTTAAAGGGCTTGTTTAACGGGTGCATGCGGGGTCGCACCATGTATGTGTTGCCCTTCAGCATGGGCCCGATCGATTCGCCAATGTCGCAGATCGGAGTCGAGCTGACCGATTCCGCTTATGTGGTCGTCAACATGCGAATCATGGCGCGCATTGGCCTGGACGTCTTCAAAATTATCGATCAGGACATCAAGCGCGTCGTCCCATGCATGCACAGCGTAGGAGTGCCGCTGGCGCGCGGCCAGAAAGATGTGCGGTGGCCGTGCAACAAAGAGAAATACATCGTGCATTTCCCGGAAACGCGCGAAATCTGGTCCTTCGGCTCCGGTTACGGAGGAAATGCACTGCTCGGCAAAAAGTGCTTCGCGTTGCGGATTGCTTCCACCATCGCGCGTGACGAAGGCTGGATGGCGGAACACATGCTGATCCTGGGAGTGGAAGACCCGAAGGGCGAGAAGACGTATGTTGCCGCTGCCTTCCCGAGCGCCTGCGGGAAAACGAATTTCGCAATGATGATTCCGCCGAGAGGATTCGAGGGGTGGAAAGTCACTTGTGTTGGGGACGACATTGCCTGGATCAAGCCCGACGCGAATGGGCAACTGCGTGCGATCAATCCTGAGGCTGGCTTCTTCGGAGTTGCGCCGGGCACGTCGGCTAAAACGAATCCCAACGCAATGGCCACGCTGGCGCGTAATTCTATTTTTACTAACGTCGCGCTCACTCCCGAGGGCGGAGTGTGGTGGGAAGGGATGAGCGACGACCCACCGGCAGAGTGTCTCGACTGGCGAGGCAACAAGTGGACTCCGCAGATCGCAAAAGAAACTGGCGCAAAGGCGGCACACCCCAATGCGCGCTTCACCTCGCCGGCATCGCAATGCCCGGTGATTGATCCTGACTGGGAGAATCCCAACGGTGTACCGATCAGCGCCATTATCTTCGGAGGCCGTCGTGCGCGTACCATTCCGCTCGTCTATCAGGCATTCAATTGGAGCGGCGGCGTCTACATCGGCGCGACCATGGGATCGGAAATGACGGCAGCGGCAGCCGGCACAGTCGGCAAAGTTCGCCGCGATCCGATGGCGATGCTCCCGTTCTGCGGATATCACATGGGCGACTATTTCCGTCACTGGATCAAGATGCAGCGGTCGCTCACGATTACGCCGCGCATCTTTCATGTGAACTGGTTCCGCAAAGGCGAGGATGGAAAATTCCTATGGCCCGGCTACAGCGAGAACATGCGCGTACTGAAATGGATTGTTGACCGTGTGCACGGACATGCGCGCGCCAACGAAACTCCGATCGGTTGGACACCGAAATACGACGACATCCAGTGGAAGGGCCTCGATTTTCCGCGCGAGAAGTTCGAAGAACTTCAGAAAGTAGATCGCGGCGCATGGAAGAGCGAAGTCATGGATCATGAAGAACTCTTTATTGAACTCCATGACCATCTGCCGCCAGAAATGATCTACGAGCGCGAGTTGTTGATCTGCCGCTTGTAAGAGAGTACTCAGTAGCCAGGAGGCGGTGACCGACTGTGAAGGCCACCGCAACTGCCAACTTACTACTGCCTACTTGCAACTGCTACTAACTACTAACTACTGATTTGACCACTGCCCTTGGCCATGTCCCGAAGTAAGTAACCGCTGTCCATGGTTACGACTGGTGTGCCTGTCACAAAAATTCAATCCAGCTACTCACAACTTTTCGAAAGTCGATGGTTTTTATAGCGATGGGTCCCCAAAACAAAAAACAAACAGATTGCAAATCAGTGAGGAAATATGGACGGGAAGTTTTTGCGTTTTGCATCGGGAATGGTGAGCGCTGCGTGCTTGATGGTGTTGATCGCATGCGGCGGAGGTTCGGGCAGCAATAACTCGACCTCAGGCACTTCGACAAGCACATCCTCCAGCACTCAGAGCGGTACCGTCAGCATGCTGGTTAGCGACGATCCAGCGGAAGATTGGGCTGCAGTCGATGTAAAGATTCTGAGCATTGCATTGACGCCGCAAGGTGGCGGCACTCCGGTGACGGTATACACGGCGCCTACTCCGGCGCCATCCGTCAATCTTGTTGAACTGGATCAGTTGGGAGAAATCCTCGGCAACGTGCAGGTTCCCGCCGGAACTTATACGAGCGCAGTCGTCACCCTCAGTGGAAATCCGGGAGATGTAAGTCTTGTAGTCGGCGCAAATCCTGAGTCCGGTTTCCCTGGCACCCCTGGCTCGACAATTCCCAGCAGTCAGATTCAGATTCAGGGCACAAGCGGCAGCACAGGAAGTAAGACCGTGCAGGCCACGGTGAATTTCGAGTCTCCGCTGGTTGTAACTGCCGGACAGAACAATGCGCTCGATCTCGAGTTCAATCTGGCGCATCCGGCATTCCTGGTGGATCACGTCCCGGCGAGCGGCACGCCATTCTGGGCTATCAACTTCAACGGGCCGCTGCGGCACCATCCTCTGCTCGACATTACGTCGCTCGTGTTGCGACACATGTATGGCACGGTGACGGCAGTTTCCACCGACAATTCGAACGTCACAATTACTCGAGACTTTCCGGTTCGGCCGCCAACCAATCCGGAAACGGCGATTACCTCGAACATGAGCCTCCAGATTCTTGCCGACTCCACGAATGGCACCATCTTCTATGACATGGATGCGAAGACGCACAACGTCATCAAAGACTTTTCGTCAGTCGCGAGCACGTTGACGGGCAAGTACGTACGCATCGCAGCGCGGTATCAACAGAATGGCACGCTCGTGGCGGTTCGTATGTGGGCAAGTTCCTCATTCAATACGGTCTGGATCAGCCCTGAAGGTCACGTCCTGCACGTAGACACGACGGCGGACACCATCACGGTCCAGAACGAGGACGGCACCGGCGTTCCGGTTGCGATCGATGCCAACACCCAGTTCTTCTACCGCGCTCCGCAAAATGCTTTGGCGGACTCTACCCCGATCGGCACAGGAGTTTCCTTCCTGACCAGCGGCAACCTGGTCCGTGGATTCAAAGTGCATGTCAGTGTCGTCGATCCGCTTGCAGTTCCGATGGTCGCACAGACGGTGGACATTGAAATTGCGCGTTACGATGGCGTGATTTCCTTGCCAACCACCACGAATTTCACTTACACGCATGACTTCTTCCGCACGTCGGATGACTATACCCAGACATTGCCGTACATCTCGAACACAACACCGAATGGCAAGGATGCGAACGGCAATGCCATTACGGGATTCAAATGGTGGAATTTCGCATTCCCCACCATTCTTGATTCCGGCGCTAACGCCATTCCCGACTTTGTGTTGGCTACGAATGGCTCGGTGAACTTCGGCGGAACTGTCAGCCCTCTGAAGGTGAGCGGCGAGACGTGGGCGACCTGGGGCGATCCTGCCAATCAGAACGGCTGGTCGGCGCCATGGGTGGTGCTCGAGCCGGCATCGATTCCAATCGGTGTGGTCGCGACGCCGTGGGTTTCCGGCAGCACAGGTGGAAGCTTCGGTCTGTCGGTGCCCGGCGGCACGAACACCGTAAACGTTACTCTCAGCACGGTCAGCGGATCAGCCACACTCGTTTATCAAGTGGACCGATCCAATGGCATTCTGACCATTACGCCGCAGGACATTACCAGTGCGACTGGTTTGGCCAATGTTACGAAGGCATTGGTGAACGGCACGCTGGTGAAGGCGTTCGGTATCCCGCAGGCAGACGGTACGATCAAAGGTTACGTGCTGTTCTACTACACGGGAAACCTGATGCCCATGGAATAGCAACTCTGGCCGCAAATGAAGAGCGCCGTCGAGATGACGGCGCTTCTTTGTTTTAGGTGTTTTTTGCTTAGGCGGCGTTCCGGCGGTAGCTCCGCGGCTGTAAACGTTTTTCGAGCCTCCGCACTTCGGCGCTGAGGGCAGATTCGATGCTCTTGGACCGGCGCTCTCCTCGTGCCACTCGGCTCACATACGAGGGATCAACCCCAAGGTTGCGAGCCACACGGCTGTAGAGTCCGCGATAGAGTCGGATACCGTTTAGTGTGTCAATAACGTTTCCATCTGTAGGATTCATTTCCCGAGGCATGAGCGAAACTCCTTAGCAAAGCAATAAGAATAGCGTACCACCAGTCTGGGGTGCGCAAAGGCGATGGCGCTTCTTGGCGCACAAGAAATTTTCCGTCATCTTCGATGACTGGCCAAACCCCTGACATAACGGATTGTTCATCTTCAAAACATTAATATTGAGAGTCACTCAAGATGCCGCGGGTAGCAGATACACCGTCGCAATACCAGGCAGAACTTCTGGGGAGGTTCAGCGCTATACTTATGGCTGATTAATTTTGCCAGGTCCGGGTTCGGCGCGCGCGCTCCCGCCGATCCGTCGACCAGTGCGATGTCGCGTGCCCGAGTTTCAGATCCCGGGCTCACGAGGCTCCTTCCGACATTGGTGATGTCCGACCCGGAATGAGCGAAATCAGATCAACTCCGCTTCCGAGGAGTTTTCCGCTTCCGCGTCTTCGAATTGCTCTTTCCGGAAATCAAGGTTGTCGCTCTTTTCACGTTCGAGATATCAAGGAACACCAGAACGACACCCTCAATTCGATTATCCGAGGTTCGATAGGGTGTCATGCGCATCTGGTAGCGGTGGTTTTTTCCGTTCTGCACGATGACCTCGCGCGGCTGGAGGTCTTTCGTGACATCCAACATCACGCTCTCGATGTCATCGACATTGAAGTTCAGCCGAAGATTGCGAATCGGACGGTTCATATCCGCACTGGTAATGCCTAAAATATCTTCGACCTGGGGAGTCATACGCCGGATGCTGAAATCTGAATCGAGCATCACTATGCCGATATTCACGCTGGCAAGGAGGTTCAGCAGGTCGTTATTCGCTTGCGTCAATTGCAGATTTCGATCTTGCATCTCCTCGTTGACAGTGTTGAGCTCCTCGTTAGCGGACTCGAGCTCTTCTTTTGAGGTCTGTAGCTCCTCGTTCGTACTCTGCAACTCCTCGTTACCCGACTGAATCTCCTCGTTCGCCGATTGCAGTTCCTCATTGCTGGCTTCTAGCGCCTCGATGATCGATTGCAGGTAGTCTTTGGTGGCAGCCAACTCCTGTTTCAGTTGCGCAACCTGGCGGTCCTTGGCATCTTCGGGAACCGCGGCAGCAGGCGGTGATTCGGTCTGCCGCCGCCCGTCCACTTCTTCGAAGACAACAACGAAGCTGCGTTGCGACTGCAACGGCGCATGGAAGGGAATCACCTCGATATTTACATTTTCGAAACCATTTCCATTATCAAACTGAACGTTATACTTGCGTGAGGAGGTTGTGGATACGCGTGCTTCCTCCAGCGCATTCTGCAATTCCGAAAGCAGGCCGGATTTGGCCATTTTTAGCAAGTTCAGTGTGGCCTTCCCGGAGGGTAGTTCCAGGTAACGGTTTGCGTTTCCCCGTATCTGAACCACTTCATATTGAGGATTGACCACGACTGCCGCCGGTACATAGCGGGTGAGCAGCAGTCGATCCGCTTCGCGCTGCAGGTCAATGGGTGTTCTTGCAGGGTCGGGCTGAGCCCCGCTAGACGGAATCGAACCAGCCTCGTTTGTTTTCACGTAGTCAAACCGTTCTGTTGGCGTCCCAAAGATTGCCGGCGTGGCCACCAGCTTCTTAAGGTAGATTTTGTGGCGCTTATCGGCGGGCTCGAACAGGTCGGTGCCGATTCCTCCCAGAGCTTCTGTGTTACCGACCATCAGAAAGCCGGAGGGATTCAGAGCATAGTGAAACACCGGTATGACTCGCTTTTGCAGCTCGGGTCCAAGATAAATCAGAACGTTGCGGCAGCTCACCAGGTCCATGTGCGAGAAAGGCGGATCATCAAAGACATTCTGCGTCGCAAAAATACAGAGATCGCGAACCGACTTGCTGATCTGGTATCCGGCTTTGACCTTGTTAAAAAATCGCCGCAGCCTGGCAGGCGATAGATCACCGGCGATACTCGGCTTAAAAATACCCATACGCGCCGTCCGGATGGCACTCTCGCTGAGATCCGTGCCGAAGATCTGGACGGTAATGTCGGCTCGCACTTTGGTCGCATACTCCAGCAGCGAGATGGCATGCGAGTAAGCCTCTTCGCCGGTTGAGCATCCCGGCACCCAGATGCGGATGGTTTCATTCGGCTGACGGCCGCGCAATAGCGCGGGATAGGCGACCTCTGCCAGGGCCTCGAACGTCTCTGGATCGCGGAAAAAGGAGGTAACGTTGATTAGCAGGTCGCTATGCAGAGCCTCAAGCTCCTGCCGACTGGTTCGGAGCAGGGAAACATACTCGCCCAGGTCGTCGATTTTTGCCAGCGCCATCCGGCGATGGATGCGACGGCGGATGGTGGCGGGTTTGTAGTTCGTAAAATCAACTTTGCGGAGCTGCCGCAACAGGCGAAAAATCTGCTCCATCTGTGTGCCTTGCGGCTGTTGTATGGATTCCTGGATTTCTTCTGAATCTGGTCCGGCGACGTAGGGGTGGCTGCTTAGGCGGATCAGTTCTCTCGCAATCTCCCTCGGCGGCAATACAAAATCGACGTGTCCGGAAGCGATTGCGCTGTTCGGCATACTGGCGTGCCGTGCGGACTTCGGTTCCTGGGCAAAAGTGATTCCACCTTCATTCTTTACAACGGCAAGGCCGAGCGTACCGTCAGTCGCAGTGCCCGACAGGATAACGCCGATAGCATCTTTGCCGCGGTCTTCGGCCAGCGACCGCAAAAAGATATCGATAGGCATCGGGATTCCGGCCAGAGTGTCGCGCTTTTTCAGCCGTAATGCGCCCTGCTGGATGGTCATGATCTCGTTGGGAGGAATAATGTAGACGTGGTTGGGCTTAACCAGATCTCCTTCCTCGACCTGCTTTACAGGCATCTTGGTGGCACGCGCCAGTAATTCGGTCATGGCGCTCTCATGGGTTGGATCAAGATGGGGAACGAGGACGAACGCCATTCCAGGGTCTGCCGGCAGAGGCTTCAGCAACTCGGTGATGGCTTCCAGGCCTCCGGCAGAGGCTCCGACCCCTACCACAACACACCGCGCGGGAGCCCCTGACTCCTTGTCGAGTGCTCCAGGGCCGTTTGAAGCTGCCCTGGAATCCTTCTTCTTTCTCTCTTTATAGTGATTGCTGCGCTTGGCGGTCATGATATTGTCTATCGGTCGAGACAGCTAATCTACTCACCTTCGCATCCGTATGCATACATAATCTTCACGGTGAGGCAGGCAACCTCAATGACTACTGTTACAAAGCCTGAACTCTTGAACTCCTGGAAAGAAATCGCCTCGTATCTGGGCCGCGGTGTTCGCACCGTGCAACGATGGGAAACTCTCGGTTTGCCCGTGCGGCGTCCGCACGGACATTCGCGCAGCCCGGTTTTCGCATTCACACGAGATCTTGATGCCTGGCTGACAAAAACACCGCATGATAGAGTTCCACGCACGAATCTCAACTTCGGGGGCAATGAACTTCAGCGCTTGATTCAGAACAGCATTGAGCTTCGAACGAAAACGAGAGCGCTTCGCGAGGAGCATCATAGGGCGATCGTTAAGCTCTTTGAAACGCTCTCATCGATGCCGTTGCATATGAAGTCGATCTCTCCTCTATACGGGAGCAGCCCTTCCCGCTTCCCGGAAAGTAACCACTTGCGCAGGGCGGGGTAACGATAAAGCAACGCCGTATCAGCTCGCTCTCTTCCGCTGTTGTCCGCCTTTGGAAATATCTACGCAAAGTTTCTTGCACCGCTCAACGACCTGAACGGCCTCTTCATTCATCCTGCTCAGTTCCTCACGCCTGATCTTGCTCGCTTCTCGCAAAAATACAGCCTTCTGCCTCTCGTTGCGGGATTGGTCCATCGAGCCTTGAAATCCTTCCAACGCGCCTCTGCCGTTTGCTGAAACAACACTGCTTGTATTCCTAGCCGCAACATCGGAGCCGGGCGGCGCGACACGGCACTCGGGCGTCTGCTTCTCGTGCTCGCTGCTTGGCTCAAGCCGGCGTCCTCTGTTTCGAGAAGGCATATGCGGCAGATCTTCTTCTCGATAGATGCGAAATAATAGCCGGACGTAAATTTTCGGGCCAATCTTGACGTGCCTCTTACCTGAGAGCAAAATAGCGCCGCTCAGTTTCCAGAGCGCTTTTCCCCAAGGAGGCAATGTGAGTTCTACCCGGCGTGAGTTCCTGAAAATCTCTACAGTCGGCGGAATTGCCACCACAGTTCTCGGTTTCGACGTGACTTCTGCTCAAGCCCAGGCACGCGAACTGAAGATAGCCAGAACCACCGAGACTCGATCGACCTGCCCCTATTGCTCCGTCAGTTGCGGCGTCATTATCCATACTCTCGGTGACAAAGCCAAGAACGTCACTGCCCAGGTGGTACACGTGGAAGGCGATCCCGACCACCCGATCAACCGCGGAACCCTCTGTCCCAAAGGGGCGGCCCTGTACCAGGACATCCTGAACGAGCGGCGATTGCTGAAACCGCAGGTGCGCCGCCCCGGCTCGGATCACTGGGAGGACATCAGCTGGGACCAGGCGATCGAAGAAATCGCTCAAAAAACCAAGAAAGCTCGCGACGATGCATTCATTGAAAGAGATGCCAACGGTTTCACCGTGAATCGTTGCGAGAACATCGGCTTCACCGGCGGCTGCACCGACACCAATGAGTTCAACTACCTCGTTGTGAAGACGATGCGGAGCCTGGGAGTAGTCCATTTAGAAAACCAGGCCAGGGTTTGACACGGCCCCACGGTCTCAAGTTTGGGACCAACGTTTGGGCGCGGCGCCATGACCAATGGCTGGATCGACATCAAGAACACCGACATGATGTTGATCATGGGCGGAAATCCCGCCGAGAATCACCCCTGCGGCTTCAAGTGGGCCATCGAGGCAAAACGAAACCGCAACGCAAAGATGATCGTAATCGACCCGCGGTTTACGCGAACTGCGGCTGTCAGCGATCTCTTCCTGCAGATTCGTACCGGAACCGATATTGCTCTGCTGGGTGCGTTCATCAACTACACCCTACAGAACAATCGTGTGAATCACGAGTACCTCGTCAATTACACCAACGCGTCATTCATCATCAAGGAAGGTTTCAAGCTTCCGGAAGATGGATTGTATTCAGGATGGGACGCCGATAAGCACACCTACGATAAGAGCACATGGAATTACGAGTCCGGTGGTCTGACGAAAGTCGATGCCCCGTCGCATCCGGAAGCCACAGCCCACGGAATCGCCGCCGCCGGAGCGCCACCGCCATCCCTGCCGGAGAATGTCGCGTACGATCCTACGCTGCAACATCCCCGCTGCGTGTATCAGCTGCTGAAACAGCATTATTCGCGCTACACGCCAGAAACGGTTGAGAAGATTACCGGCATTCCCAAGGATCAGATCATCAAAGCTGCCGACATGTTTACCTCGATTCGTAAGGACGGATCGACGAAGCAGGTTGCAACCATCATCTATGCCGTTGGTTGGACGCAGCACAGCTCCGGCACGCAAACCATTCGCGGCGCTGCCATGCTGCAACTGTTACTCGGAAATGTGGGTCGCGCCGGCGGTGGAGTCAATGCGTTGCGCGGGCACTCCAATATTCAAGGCGCAACGGATATGGCAGGCATCTTCGACATCCTGCCGGGTTATTTGAAAGTGCCGGTCCCAAAGGATGTCGATTTTAAAACGTATCTCACACGCATCACGCCGAAACCTGCGAAACCTGGCGAGTGGCAATCGTTCAACTACTGGTCCAACAGCCCGAGGTTCGCCGTCTCACTTCTGAAATCGTTTTATGGGAGTGCTGCGACCAAAGAAAACGACTTCGCTTTTCACTACCTGCCGAAGGTGGACAAGAACTACTCCTGGGCTGAACTTTGGGATCGCATGTACGCGGGCAAGGTTCAAGGACTGTTCGCATTCGGCATGAACGGAGTCGCAATCGGGCCGAATTCGCAGAAGAATATCGATGCGCTGAAGAGGGCCGATTTCCTCGTCGTCTGCGAAATCTATCCCGATGAGACCAGCGAATTCTGGCGCGCACCGGGAATCACACCGGAGGAAATGAAGAAGATCAACACGACGGTCTATCGCCTTCCCGGCGCTGGTTTTGCAGAAAAGGACGGCACCTTTGTTAATTCGGCGCGGTGGCTGCAGTGGAAGTATGCGGCTGTCCCGCCTCCGGGAGAGGCGAAGCTCGATCAGGAAATCCTGGCACGGATTTTTCTGAAGATCCGCGACCTCTATAAGAAGGAGGGTGGCAAGTTCCCGGACCCGATCCTAAATGCGTCGTGGAGCTACACCAACCCGTATAACCCTTCGTTGACCGAAGTTGCCAAAGAGATTAACGGCAAGGCACTGGAAGACGTAACCGATCCTGCCACACAGACGACCATCAAGGCTGGTCAGCAACTGCCGAGCTTCGCTTTCCTGCGCGATGATGGTTCGACAACCAGCGGAAACTGGCTTTATTGCGGTTCGTGGACCGAAGCAGGAGCGATGATCCAGCGGCGCGGAACGGAAGATCCCTCAGGGTTGGGTATCTATCAGAACTGGGGATGGTCGTGGCCTGTAAATCGTCGCGTTCTCTACAATCGCGCCTCTTGCGACACCAATGGCAAGCCTTGGGACGCCTCTCGAGCCCAGGTCTGGTGGAACGAATCCGCGAAGAAGTGGGTGGGCAACGATGTCCCCGACTTCAAGCCCGACTCGGCGCCTTCCGATCACATGGGACCCTTCATCATGAATCCCGAGGGCGTGGGCCGCATCTTCGTGCCGCTCGGAATGGTCGCTGACGGACCGTTCCCCGAGCATTACGAAGTGTTCGAGAGCCCGGCGCAGAACATCCTGCACCCGCAACAGCCGAACAATCCTGTTGCTATCCGCCTGAAGTCGGCAGCCGACAAGATTGGCACGACCGCTGAAGGGTACAACATCGTATGCACCACCTATCGGCTGACGGAGATGTATCACTACTGGACGAAGAACAACCCCATGAACGTCCAGTTACAGCCGGAACCGTTCGTGGAGATTCCAGCCGAGCTCGCCGACGAGCTGAAAATCAGCGGCGGCGAAAAGGTAAAGGTGACCAGCGCACGCAGCTACTACATTGCGAAGGCAATGGTTACACGCCGCATCCGGCCAATGATGATCGAGGGAAAGAAGACCTACCAGATCGGTATTCCCATTCACTGGGGTTATCGCGGCATTGCTGAGGACGAGGGCCGCACCGCTAAAACCCTGGCAAACCAGTTATCGCCCGCTGTGATCGACCCCAATGCGTTCACACCGGAATTCAAGGGCTTCCTCGTGAAGCTGGAGAAGGCATAGGAGGCGAGCGATGGCTGGCGGAACACTTCAGATCAAAGCAATCTCGGGGCATGCTGGACCTGTAGCCGGCGCGAATACCTCCCGTGACTACGACGTCTGCAAACTCGTGGACACCACCACGTGCATCGGCTGCAAAGCGTGCGAAGTCGCTTGCGTGGAATGGAACGGCTATCCGTTTCGTCCCACCAGCTTCGATAACACCTACCAGACGATGCCCAACACCGAGTGGAATTACTGGAACCTCATCCGCTTCGATGAGCACGAAAATGCGGATGGTACTTTCCAGTGGCTGATGCGCAAAGACCAGTGCATGCACTGCGAAGATCCTGGTTGTCTGAAGGCGTGCCCGGCAGATGGTGCGATTGTTCAGTACTCCAATGGCATTGTCGATTTCCAGCAGGAGCACTGCATCGGCTGCCAGTACTGCGTCACTGGTTGCCCCTTTGATATCCCGAAGTTCAACCAGGAGACGAAGAAGGTTTTCAAATGCACACTGTGTTCCGACCGTGTCAATGCCGGTCTGGAACCAGCCTGTATCAAGTCCTGTCCCACCGGATGTCTGCACTTCGGCAGCAAAGACGATATGCTTGCGCTGGCGCAGGCAAGAGCCACGCAGCTACGGGAACACACCAGCCATAGAAATGCTGGCGTCTACGATCCTGAGGGCGTGGGCGGCACGCATGTGATCTACGTCTTGCACGATTCGAGCAATCCTGAGAAGTACGGTGGGCTGCCGAAGAATCCGCGTGTGCCGATTCTCGTTCAACTTTGGAAAGGGCCGCTGAAGTGGCTGGGCGGCCTCTCCATGATGTTTGGCGTCATGGGTGTGGCCATTCATTATTTGCGCTTCGGTCCCAAGGAAGCGGAGATGAAAGACGCGGATATCCAGAAGGAGGATCGCAACCGTGGGAACTAGAGCCGTACTTCATCGCGGTCCTAAGACCGATCAGATCGAACGCTACACGCCCGCCGAACGCATCGCCCATTGGCTCACGGCGGGGACATACGTCTATGCCATGGCGACCGGCCTCGGCTTTTTCACCCCCTACATGTATTGGCTGGTAGAGATTGTTGGCGGCGGACCCACCGCCCGCTTCTGGCACCCGATCATCGGACTCGGCTACGTGTTCACGAATGTCTATCTGCACCATCAATGGAAATCGGACTTGAAGCTAATCCCGGAAGACCGTGTGTGGCTGGACAAGGTCAAGTACTACATCACTAACGAAGACGATCTGCTTCCCGAACAGGATCGATTTGATGCCGGGCAGAAGCTCTTTTATTGGGGCATGCTGTATTGCGCGGTGATCCTGCTTGTGACCGGGGTGGTCATGTGGTTCCCGGAAAGCATCGGTCGCAGCTGGCACTGGGTGTTGCCGCTGGTGGTCATCATTCATTCCGCCGCAGCGCTCATCACCATCGGTGGCCTGATCATCCACGTGTACATGGGCGTATTCATGGTGCCGGGGAGTGTCAAAGCAATGACCATCGGATATGTTTCTCGCGGTTGGGCTATTCTCCATGCGCCACTCTGGTATAAAAAAGTGGCGAATGGGCGCACCGTGAAATGAGCGGATTCACCTGGGACGACCGGATTCAGCGTGCCGACAAGTTGAAGTCGCAATATCCCGCAGCCGAAAGCATTCTTGCGTTCTATTGGATGATTGCGCGTTACCAGGCTCGCGTCTATGAGCACCTCCTGGCTTCACCCGCGCTCGAAATCAACCAGCTCATGACCGATCTGCCGGTCTTCTTCCAGCTCGCCCAGGAGTACGGCACGCAAACCCTGCGCGATTTCCTCGAGAATTCCGCCAACGTGAACTGGCTGGCGATGCTTACCAACTATTGGAACTCCCCTGACACTGCGGACAGCGGTCCCGCCGACTTTTTTCTGCGCGCCTTACTTCAGCCGTATGGGGAGGTAATCGCCGCGCGTGCGAAGCTGCGTGCCGAAGGATCGGGCAAGCATTGTCCCGTCTGTAGTTCGAAACCACAACTCGGAGTGCTGCGCCCGGAAGGCGAAGGCGCGAAATTGTCACTGATGTGCCTGCTCTGCGGCACCGAGTGGCCGCACGTTCGAGTTGCCTGTGTGAACTGCGGCGAGCTCGACAAAAACAAGTTACCTGTCTACCAGGCGCAGGAATTCCCCAGCGCTCGCCTAAATATGTGCGACACCTGCCAGACTTATCTCAAGTGCATCGATCTTTCCAAAGATGGCCACGCCGTTCCCGCAGTGGATGACCTCGCCACCGTCTCTTTAAGCATATGGGCGCAAGGGCAAGGTTACCGGCCCATTCGAACGAATTTATTTGGCTTCTAGTCCAGAGAAACCCACGACACAATTTTTCGTCGTCGCCGCAGAATTGAATCCTAAGGCGATCATAGGATTGCCCACCTGAAACCCTTACGCGCTATGATTGAGCCTACCGCGGAGGTCCAATTGCACTTACACGGCCCGATTACGCGAATTGCGCTCGCGATTCTTTTCACGGCCACTCTCGCGACAGCACAGGCGAAGCACATACCTCGCCATAAGGCAGCCACGGAATCGGCGCAATCCGCCGCAGCAAAAGTCACTTACGCGACCGGACAGCTCACAGTCGTTGCGAACGAGAGCAGCCTTGCGGAAACGCTGGTCGAGATTCGGGCTTTGACGAATGCAAGGGTCGAAGGAATGCAACCGAAGCCCGAAGACACGATCTCGGGTGAGTTTGGACCCGATACTCCGCGTGCGGTCCTCAGCGCCATGCTGGCGACCTCGCACTACAATTTTGTTCTGCTGAGTGCGCCCGGCAATCCGGGCATGGTGCAACGCATCGTGTTGAGCGAGCCGACAGCCGAGCCGGTTGTTGCGGAAAAGGCTCCGTCACAGAAGCCAGTGGAGGCGAAATCTGTCGCCGAAAAGCCCGCGCTGCAGTCGGTACCGGCCACTGGTGCGGCGGATGAAATCGGCAGGTTCCTGCCGCCGGAGAAGCCCTCTGCACAGGTGCCGGAAAGCGCAGAGAAACCGGAGTTATCCCCCGATGTCGCTCGCGACGACAATCCTCAAGCGCCGCCGTCCGCCGCATCAGCGAAAGATATATCGGAGGACGATTTAGCTAGAACCGCGAATACTTCGAAAGAGGCTCTCTCGCCCGATTCCTCCGACACCAGCCATCCCCAGCCGGATCAGGATCTCCCGACAGTTCCAGCGACCGTACAAATCTGCGGTGTAACCTACGAGGCTTCGCAATTGGCGAACGTCAAAGTTCCGGATCGTTGTGATACCAAATCGAAGGCTGCACCAGTCAAATCAAGATAAGCTGCCGGACGGAAGTAGCGATCCCGGCGGCGGAGCTTTCGATCAACTGAGTTCTGCTGTTTCGCACAACGCTGCCCGCGAATGCCATCGCAGGATGGCGTAGCCGGTGACCATTGCACAGGCAAGCATTCCTACTCGAACATATTGCGCCACGAACAGGCGCTGATCGCCGAGCAGCACTCGAAAGAAGCCAAAACTCGCGCTGGTAGCGCAAAACGAAAAGTAGAGCCGCTCCGTCGAACAGCTAGAAAAAACTACCAGCATAAGCAGGACGACGGTAACGATCACATAGATACCCGACATTGCGAAATCACCAATCGGCTTCGGTGCATGCACAAACAGAAGTCCCGGCTTGGGTTTCGCCAGAAAGCTGGATGTCGCGACCGCGAGAAAGAAGACCGTGTGTACGAGCGCGATGACGGCTCGTTTGCGATTCGAGAGAATGGAGTACCTGCCCATTGCGAGTAATGTTATCCGCCACACGGCCAAAACGATGTGACGAATAACCCGGCTCAGCTTTGCCCGGCAGACCTCCGTCGCGCGCGTACATGATCTGCCGCCAGCAGTGTTCCCACCCACACCGCGGCACCAAGATATCCGGCAATGACATCGCTGGGATAGTGAACGCCCAGGTAGACCCGCGAAAGCCCGATCGCAGCGACCATGATGCCCGAGGCAATCCAGATCGCGACGCGGGCGAGCTTAGAACTCACTCTTGAGCTGATCAGTCCGGCCAAAACCAGGTAGAAGCAGAACGATGCCAGCGAGTGTCCGCTCGGGAAGCTGAACGAGTGGGGTTCGGCGCCGAAGAATGCAGTTGGTCGCGGTCGATGAAACGTAAGCTTAAGGCTGACGATCAGCAGGTCAGAGCCCGCCATGCTCAACATCAGCCAGACCGCTGCCCGGTTCCAGCGGATTGCGAAAAACACAATCACCGAGATCAGCAACAACAGTCCCAATCCCACCGCGCCCATCCACGAAATGGCAAACATCGCGCACGTCAGGCTGGGTGAAGCGAACTGGTGTACCCAGTTGCGGATTGCGGCGTCGAAGCGCATGGTCTCGCCTTCGAAGACTTCGTGCGCCAGCCACGAAAACAGCAACAGGCAAAGTATCGCGCCGAGAAGACTGAGCGGGATCACCGTTCCGATCAGGCGTGCAGATTTCGCGACTCGCTCCGGTTCCGGAAGCTGACCAGGTTGGATTTCAGGATCCGGCACTCATCCCTCTCACACTAGCCTTTGCCGCCAGCCGCGTGACTAACTGATCGAGTGTGCGGAAGAGCAGGGAATTGTCCTGCCGCGGATATCCGGCTACCTTGTCTCGATACATCTCGAGGTTGAACAGGAACGATTCGGTGCGCTCCTTGTTCAGTTCTCGCCAGAACGGACCGTATCCAGCCTGTTCCAGGTAGTAGGCATTAAAGACCTGTTCGAATTGATGCTTTACCGGAACTCCCAAATAGGGCTTACCCAGGTGCAGGGCTTCACTCACTAGAGAGAATCCGGTATTCGCGATTACCGCCTTGCAACCTGCCAAATCGCGAAGGAATGCTTCCCCGGACGGCTTCCTGAAGAGCAAATTACCGTCCTGCCCTTCGCGCCCGAATCCGTAGCAGACAAACCGGCTGCGAACGGTTTTCAACAACTCTCCCAATTCCGGTGATGGAGAAGTGACGTACACCAGGATGTGGTCGCCGGTGGTCGCTTTTGCCTCGAACACTTCGCGCCGCAGAATTGGCGGCAACAAGAATGTATTCTTCTTCCTGACTGGTGCTTGAAAGAACGAAATGGCAAGGTAGGCATTCGCTTTCGGAGTCATGAATCTCGTGACCAGTTTTGCTGCGGCCGCATCGGCCCGGAATTCCTTTGGGTAGGAAACCTCGGCGTTGGTCAGGCAATGCTGGTTATCGATGGAGATGATCGGCAACCGCAATTGATGGCCGACATGGCAAGTGAGCGGCTCGAAATCGGTGCAGATGAGGTCGACGGCCCATTCTTCGGCCTTTCGCCTCAGCTTCTTGATACTTTTTCTCGCCTTGGGCGCTGACGCCAGGTTCGCTGCCATGGTTCGCTTGTATCGCACTCGATTATTCACATACGCGAAGCGAAGGCCGTGGATCTCCGTGACCTCGAAGAACTCAGAAAGGTTCCGCAAGCCACGATCCGACGACGCCACATGTACCGTGTGCCCTTGCTCCTGCAAATGCAGGATCACTTCCTTTGCGCGCGTCGAATGCCCAGAGCCTTCTCCATTTACTCCATAAAGGATGTTTGCCATGTAATTCACGGCCTCGCCGCGTCTTATAACGTGCAGCATTCCTTTTTCGCGGCAAATAACCAACCAGTGTCGGGCAGACCCTTAGCGACGCGTCTAAGGTTTGCGGCATTCGACAATTCAATAAGGTTTACGCCGGCTACGATTTGTGAGCCACCTTTTGTGACAGGCAACTCCTTTGCTGCCGAACCTGTCTAATCGCAGAAGCAAGATCGGGCAGTAAATTCCCGGGTAGAAAGTTCGGTGGCGTTGCTTCGTCATTCCCGGCGATTGCGTGCGTGCTGATCGCCGCGTAAAGGAGATCTCAATGCTTTGGACGATTGCGGTTCTGCTATTGATCCTCTGGGCTTTGGGAATGGTCAGCTCGTACACGCTGGGTGGCTTCATTCACATCCTGCTGGTACTGGCCATTGTTGTGATCCTGATTCGTGTGATTCAGGGTCGCAGTCCGGTGGTGTAGCTGGTTTCGAGATAGAAACAGTCAAAGGGAGTCACGAAGGTGACTCCCTTTGACTTTGTGCTCGGTCTTTGTGCTCGGCCATATTGAGCGAGCGCAGATATTCACCTTTTTTCATTTCGAGCGAGGGTGCAAACCAACCAATGTCAGTTCGAGCGGGGGGCCACTACAGATTGGCACCCGAGTCGGCAAACCTTGCCGTCGTTTTCATCACGAGCCGCGTAGCGGCGAGAGATCTGCATTTTGCATTCCCGAACTGGTCCACTTCGTTTACTGATTGATAACACCACCCTCCCCCCTCTGCGATCGGATAACAAGGGACGGGGCCGTGCGTCTGCACATATCGCAACCCAACCGATTTAAGAAGCCCATATCGCATGACAAAGGACTTAGCTGCTGACTCTCCCGAAATGAAACATCGTGCTAAGACACGAAAAGCTGTGGCGCAGGTGAGCGCCACAGCTAGGCGAATATGGTATCATTTCTAGGAGATATGTCAATAACAGATATAAATGTCTATTAGAAAATAAAAGCAGGTCGGATTAGAAGAGCTTAGTGCCCCAGGTGGGATGTTCGCTCACTTATTTTCCCGTCTGAAAGTCACTCGACCGCGGTGCTACTATGCCACGGATGGAAAGCTTGGTTGTCGCTACTCCCAGTCGTAATCCCCTTTTAAGGCCATCTACGTTTTCGACGCTTCTTGATCCGCCCCGGGTTCCCGCTTTTTGACGCTAACCCGGGATCGAAGAAGGCTAAACCGAAAGAGCGATGATCGAGACATTTTGCTGCCCAGATTAGCCAGAAGAAGGCGAACCTGAGGCACCGGCTGCTTCAGGCAACACGGCAATGTCGACTCGGGCGCCATTCTTTCTTGGCGCCCTCGCTCGAAATGACGGGTCTGACTTGGTAGCACCTAGATGGCGCTGGCACTTAGCGCAGCAATCGCCGCGGCCATGGCCATCTTGTGATCCTGGCTCCAGGGCGGCCCGACCTTTCGTCTAATCTCGCCGAAGTGAGCGTCGAGATTGGCGACTCCCAAAGCTTTGCTGGCCTGAGATCCTACTTCTCGCGGGTCGAACCAGTGCACCGCCCAGCCACGCGCTCCGACCGCTGCGGCGAGCGCCTTGCGATACATCACCCAGTCGGCAACATTGCTGGCACGGTAGTTGGTGATCCGCTCAGCTATAGTCGGCGGAAGCTCGGGACACTGGCGCAGTGCGATGCCGAGAGTGCGTCCGGGAAGATCCCTGGCGACTGCGTCGAGAACAACCTTCGCGTTACGCTCGGCTGAGGCGCGGACGCGGTCCACGAGCGCGACAGCATCGTCGATCGGGAGCCGCTGCCCTTCGCTGTGGTGCGGGATTTTCGGAAGTCTGTCATCGACGAGTTCCACGCGGCGGCGGTCAAGCAGTGTGCCGTCGGCATCGGCAGTGACAAACACAGCCCAACCTCCGTGATCCGAGACACCGATGACGGCCCGTGAGAGTGGGTGATTTGGTGATGGAGTCATTTCGAGTTTGAGAAATCGATTCTCTCATCCCGCGCGGACAAGAATGTCCGCGCCACACGAGACTCGCGTGGACAAGCGTCACACCAACACGCGCAAGGTCTCCCGACTCAGGCGCGATTTTGTATCCGCATCCTCGCTCAAAATGACAGATCAATTTGTGCTTTGCAAGTTAGTCAGGGCCGCTTTCAGCTCGTCGGGCTTGAATCCAAACGGGCCAGGCTTGCTCTTGTACACGATCTTTCCAGAGGTATTGATCAGATACAGCCGATCCGGCCAGCCTGTATAAGCGTGCTCAGTTTTATTCGAAAAATCGTCAAGGAGAGCAGGGAACTTGATCCCCAGATTTCTCACGCAACTCCCGGCAACCGCCGATCTCTCCTCCTCGTTTTTCGGGCTCGCAAACACGACCTTGTCTTTGATATTGCTCTGCATCTGCCACACGTCGCTGGGATGTGCTTCGAGGATGTAGACCGCGTAAAAAGCGATTCGATCTTTGTACTGATCGTAGAGCTTGTTGAGGGCGGGAACCTCCCGCCGGAAAGGCGGTCAGGTATAGCTGCCGAAAACCAGTACAACCGGTTGTTTTCCGCGAAAAGAGCTCAGTTCCACGTGCGTCGATTTATCGAGGGTCGGCAGATTGAAGTCGGGCGCCATATCTCCGGTATGGAGATCGCCGGCACGGGCGCGCGTCCAAAGGGTTTCAAATGGCAAAGCGATAAACGCGATTACCGGTGTCCGCGACATGATGCGGCCAAATCGCTCCGGCGTCTGGTGCATTGCGTAATCGAAGAAGACCACTCCGGCTAGCCACAGGCAGCCCAGCACAATCGCGGACTTCCAGGCAATTTCGCGCACGCGTTTCCAATTAACGTCCAACTTTTTCATCCGCTACCCCACAATTCTGGTGATAGTAGCGGGAAAAAACGTCGTTGTACGTAGTCTATTTGTATTAGCCGTAACCGCGCGTTGGGAGCGCGCTGAAGGTACAGGCCCATTGGTACAGGGTCGGACGGTACATTGCATGGGCCGAGTGGACGACTGTACTCTCCCTGCTTGGAGAAAGACGTAAATGGCGGAAGCATCCATCCCGTTCATTTCGACCAAAAAGGGTTCGGGCAGGGAGACACGGCTTGCGATCACCGGCAATGTGAAGCTGATTGCGAAAGATGGTCAGCAGGTCGAGGCCGAACTCATGGACATCAGTATTCACGGCTTCCGCGTGAAACACGTACACCCACCATTGGCAAACGGTCGCGAGTTCCGTGTAATTTATCCGTGGGGTGAAGTCATCGCCCGGGTGGTGTGGAGCCGCGCGGTCGCCAAGTGGAATGAGAGCGGATTTCTACTCTGTTACTGATTCAGGCTCAACCTCCCCCAGAGGTTTTACAGAACTGAGACCGATCACACTCTGAAGTCTCTCGTTTCCTCCAACCGTCTTATCTCGCGGCGGTTCTGCGAAATTGAGACCCGATTTCAGCTTGAGACATCTGCTCAGGTGCTTACTTGTTCGTCTGCTACCCACGCCCTTTCTAATCAGATACTTACAGTTAATTCACCTACATTAGCTTTGGCTCCACTCGTGCATTCATCTGCGGAGTGCCCGGCGCCGCGCCTCGCTTGCGCGCGTCTCCGGGGCAACTACTTATGGAAATGCAAGTGGAGATCTCAAAGTGAGCCAGTTACACATACTGATCTTCTCCGACGATCCGGAGTTCGCCCCGACCCTGATCGCGCGCTGGCAAACTGAGCGGGCAGTACCGTCCTTTCTGGAATGCACCACCGAAACATGGACAAGTGGACACCATGGTCGATACGACATGGCGATCGTAGGGCCTCTCAGCCACGACAATCCGCTGGAGGTTCTGAACAAGATCGGTTATGAAACGCGCCCGGTGCTCTACGTGGCGCATCGTGCGGCGCAGGCACATGCGGTCCGGAGCGCGCATCCGCGGGTCCTTGTACTCAATGATTACGAGGGCTGGGTGAATGCGGCCGTTCTGCTTGCCTGTGAGGCGCTGCGCCGGGTTGGAGCAGTGAATCGTGCGCGCCAGGCTGAGCAGTCGATTGTTGCCGCCGAACGTCATGCTGTGCTCGGCCGCTACATGCTCGATATGCGGCACAGCCTGAACAACGCGCTGACGTCGATCCTCGGCAATTCAGAGCTTTTACTGCTGGAACCAGGATCGCTGTCAGCCGAAGCACGCGATCAGATCTCGACGATTCACAGCATGTCGATGCGAGTGCACGAGATTATCCAGCGCTTCTCCAGCCTGGAATCGGAGATGACATTCGCAAATAAACAGTCTCACTCTGAGATGGAGGTTGTTGCGGCAAACGGAGCGCGAGGCGCGTAGAGCCACGCGGCTGCATTGTAAGTTTCTGAAAATGAAGGGATGTACGGAAGTAATGCGGAATTGAGACCGAAGCCAAAGTCTGGCTTGGGAATTGCTCTTTTAGTAACGCGGAGATCCGTGTGTTGAAAAAAGTGCTCATCGTCGACGATTCGATGGCTGAGATGAAGTTGATGCAGTCTGTGCTCGAGCAGGCCGGTTATTGGCCCGTTCCGCTGAACGATCCCACGCGTATCGAGCAAACCATCGATGCCGAACATCCGGGACTGATCTTGCTCGACGTCGTGATGCCGCAGCGCAATGGTTTCCAGGCTTGCCGCGAACTGAAGAATCACGCTTCGTACAGTCAGATTCCAGTCTTGTTGGTGACTTCGAAGAACACAGACAGCGACAGATTTTGGGGACAACAACAAGGCGCCGACGGCTATGTGGTAAAGCCGTTCACGCCACAGGAGCTATTAGGAGTGGTGCAGAAGTTTCTGTAGCCGAATTGGAGATGCCAGAACAAACACATCTCGAGAACGCAGCGGCACAGGGCACGGCTGAAGTATCGCCCGAGCAGTTACAGCTGCTCAACGAACCCACTGTCCCGGAAGTGCAGTACTGCCTTTTCCGCGCCGGACGCGAGCGTTTCTGCCTGCCGGTGCTCGACATCGAGGAAGTGGTGGAATGGCCTACAGTGACACCCGTTCCACGCGCGCCAACGTTCCTGCAGGGGATTTTTAATCTGCGCGGAAACATTATCCCCATCATCGACATTGCATTTACGGAAGGGCATCGCGCAGATGTTGCGCCGAAACATGTCGTCGTAGCGCGGCTTCGGGCGGAGGGGGATCTCGGCGAATTGAGATTGGGAATTGCGTCGGATGAAGTAATCGGCACCCATTCGACAGCCGATCCGCTGCTGGTAGATGAAGCGCCGAAGGATGTTCCGCATTGCTGTGGCATGCTGCGCATCGACGAGCGCCTTGCGCTTGCATTGGATTTGAACAAGGTACTGGAGAGTTTCCCGGTGCCGGTAATTTGAGCTCCAGCATTTTGGAGCATGGTTGATGCAGTTTATTGAGATGAGCCGAAAGCCGACAGCCGAAAGCTGAAAGCCTTCTGGCGGAGGTAACAATGAAAGGTCGTCTTAGTTCGACCATCTGGATGATCGTCACGGTGAACGTGGCAGCGGTGCTGCTGGTCCTGTGGCTTGCCTACGAAGCGGGGTCCCACTCTGGTGGGCTCGGTCTTCGCGATGCTGGAGCCCTCAGTGGAAACTCCGGCCCGCAACTGCTGTTCGCGATTGTGATTGGCGGTGCGGCTGCGCTCTTCACCCTGATGATGCTGGGGAGCAAGGTGGTGAAGCCGGTCCAAGAGATCACCGACTTTTCCGAAAAGATTGCCGCCGGCGATCCCAACGTTCGGCTGGACATCAACACGCAAAACGATTTCGGAGTGATCGCCGAGAACTGGAACCGCCTCGCCGAGAAACTTTCGCGCACCGGACGCGACCAGCAGGCACAGGACACCCTGCAGAAATCCGTCACCGAATTCCTGACCATCGTCAGCCAGATTGCACGCGGCGATTTGACCTTGCGCGGCAAGGTAACGAATGACGCGCTCGGCAATGTGGTCGACTCGGTGAACTACATGCTCGACAACTTCAGCAAGGTGATCGAACGTGTACGTAACGTCGCGGTCGACGTGTCCAGCAGCGCCAATGAGATTCTGATCTCGTCTGAAGAGATGGCGGGCGGCGCCAGCCAGCAGGATCAGGAAATCACGAACACCTCCTCGGCGGTAGAAGAGCTGACGGTGTCAATGAAGCAGGTGTCGAACAACGCGGAAGCCAGTGCCGAAGCTGCCCGCCGCGCGCTCGACGCGGCCGAACAGGGCAACCGCTCGGTCCGCGACACGCTGGACGGCATGCAGCGTATCCGCTCTTCTGTGCAGGCTACCGCAAAGAAGATCAAGTCACTCGGCGATCGTTCGCTGGAAATTTCCGAAATCGTCAATGTGATCAATGACATTACAGAGCAAACAAACCTGTTGGCTCTGAATGCCGCCATCGAAGCCGCGCGCGCTGGTGAAGCGGGACGCGGTTTCGCCGTGGTTGCTGATGAAGTCCGAAAACTCGCAGAACACTCCCGTACCGCAACCAAAGACATCGCTGCCCTGATCAAGGCCATCCAGGCGGAAACGAATGAAGCCGTGGTGGTAATGGAAGAGGGCACAAAAGAAGTGGAAGTCGGCGCGAAGCTCGCGGATCAGGCTGGAAAAGCGCTGGAGGCGATCTCCAGCGTGGTGCGCCAGTCGGCCGAACTGGTGCAGGAAATCTCGCTTGCTTCGAAACAACAGGTGCGCGGCACCGAAGGTGTGGCGAATGCGATGCAGATCATTTCCAGCATCACTCGCCAGACTTCGCAAGGCACACGCCAGACAGCTCGCACGGTGGAGCAGATGGTGAAGCTCTCTGAGCAGCTGAATGAAGCGCTTTCGCAATTCAAGATTTCCGCGGCTCCTCCGGCCCCAGCCTTGTCGGCTGCCGGACGCCCGGAACTGGTGGCCACAACCGGTCGCAATGGCGGCGGAGTTCGCTAACCAACGAATCCGCCGCTCGAACTTGAGCCGCGTAACCAAAACCAGACAGGCCCTGATCATTGATGACCGCACATACTCAGCTAGCGACCATCGTTACCGAGCACGAACTCGGAGAACTTGCCGCGCTTATCGAGCAGCGTACCGGTATTCTTTTTGACGAAACCCGCCAGCGGTTCTTCTCGTTGCGCATCCAGGAACACATGGCGCACAAGAAGCTCGTTCGCGGGCTGGACTTGTTGCGCATCATCAGAAATTCAAATGTGGAATACGAAGCTCTGCTCGAGCGACTGTTGACCCAGGAGACTTCATTCTTCCGTTATCCGCACATCTTCGAAGTGCTGGAGCGCAAGATTCTGCCCGAGATGCATGTGAAGAAATTCTGGGAGAATCCGCGCGCGTTGCGTATCTGGTGCGCGGGATGCTCCACGGGCGAAGAGCCATATTCAGTGGCGATCACTCTTTCCGAGGCACTGGAGTTTGCCGACAGCTGGAAGCTGCACATCCTGGCTACCGATATAAGCCGGCGAGCGCTGCAACATGCCGAACGGGGAGTCTATACGCGGCGCGCACTGGGCCAATTGACGCCCAAGCAGATTGAGAGTTCGTTCGCCAAAGTTGGCGATCAGTTCATGGTCAAGCCACGGGTCCGGAACCTGGTGTCGTTTGTACCGATGAACCTGGTCGATGGCACCTACATGGGTCGCTTCGATGTCATCTTCTGCATGAACGTGCTGATCTATTTCTCGGATGAGCGGCGCGCCGCCGTGATTCAGCGCCTGCACGATGCGCTGGAGCCTGGCGGGTACCTTTTCCTCGGGCATGCGGAATCGATGAACAATCCGAACGTAAAGTTCGAAACCATCGTGCATCGAGACGTTCGTCTGTATCAAAAGCCGGGCAGCAACATCGCGCGGTGGCCGGTGACGAACGCGGAGGCAAGTGAGTGAGTACTCCGGCCAATCCGGAGATGCTGGAAGTCTTTTTGCAGGAGGCCTCGGAACATCTGCAGTTCCTGCGCGAGTACTCCAGTGTGCTTCAGGATCCCTATCCTGCCGCACAGGATCTGGATCGTTTATACGTCGCCGCTCACACACTGGTTGGTTCCTCGGGTCTGTATCAGTTCCGGCTGTTCGCTGAAGTTGCGAGCAAGCTGGCACACATTTTTCAGTACGCGATCAATGCAGGCATAAGCCAGGAGGCCTCGGGACCGCTGGTCGAGTTCATCTACGAAGGCATAGCGGTTCTTGAATCCGACCTGCTCATGATCAGCACCAACGGCGTGGAGTCGGAAGACGAGTTCCAGGCCTTCAAGCAGAAGTATCCGTATGCATTCCCAGCGAGCGAGGAACCTCAGAAGGAACCGGAGCCAGTAGCAGAAGCGGAGCCCGAGCGTCATCCCGCGCCTCCGGCCAGTTGGGAACCTGAGCCAATCTTGGAGGAAGCACAGCCGACTGCACCGCTTGTGCTGCCGACGTTCGATGATCCCCCAGCGCCGGTCGAGGAGCCTGGGCCGATTGAGTCCCAGAAAGCTCCAGCGCCGGTTATCGCTGCGACCCCTGCCACAGAAGCACGACCAACGACTACTGCGGCGGTAACTCCGGCGCCTGTTTCGACGTCAATTGCCGCTGCCCGTAAACCAGAACTCCCGAAGATCGTGATCCCGGACCTTGCTCCGGATGATGAAGTCCCAGCGGAAGTGCTCGAGTTCTTTGTCCCGGAGGTCGAGGAGCATATCCAGACAGTAACGGATTGCCTGCTCTCGCTGGAGGCAAATCCCAATCCCGAAGATATTCACCGGCTATTCCGAGCGATGCACACGATCAAGGGATCGGCCGCGCAGGTTGGATTGCACCGCATTTCGCGCGTGGCTCACCGCGCAGAAGATCTCATCGGACGATTGCGCGATGGCGAGTTGCGTCCGAGCGCTTCGATCGTAGACATCTGCCTGGAAGCAGTCGATGTCTTGAAAAAGTTTCTTTATAACCAGTGGCCGGATGAAGCAACGCTGCAGGGCACTGTTAAATCGCTATTGACTCGCATCGCCGGACTCGCACCGGAAGACCAGGAGAGTGCTCCGGCGACTACCCCGGAACAGGCCGCACAAGAGCAACAAATTCCAGCAGCCGCATCGCCTGCAGACTTTCTGGGGATCGCCGAGCAAGTCCTGCAAGCAAAACCGGAAAGCGCTGCGCCTACGGCAGTTGTGCAGACACCAGTGGCACCAGGATCGTCGCCGGCCCCGGTTGCTCATTCTGCTGCTGCAGCAGTCACCGAATCAGCGCGCGTACCGGAGCAGCACAGTGCAGCAGCACACGTACCTGAACACTTCGCCGCTGCATCAGCGGAAGCCGAACCTGAAATCATTGTAGGATCGCGCAAAGCATCAGGGGGCACGCCGCCCTCCAAATCGGTTCGCATCGGGCTGGAGCGACTCGACCGCATGATGAATGCGGTAGGCGAACTGGTCATCAATCGTACACGCATGCTGGGCCGCGTCGCCGAACTCGAACGGCTTGCGGACGTGCTGAATTTCTCGAAAGCACGTCTGATCGATAAGGTCACGGAGTTCCAGGAAAAGCACGAATTCAACAACATCCTGAGCAACAACTCGCCAGGTCAGCGTACGCCGAACCTGCCGCCGCTGGCGGCGATGAGCGGATTCGCTCCTCCTGATTCCGGATGGCCGGTCAGTGGCGAAGCTTATCCGTTCCGAGGTGGCTACTCCAGCTACTCGCACTCGTACGATCCGGCGCTCGCCGAGTTCAGTGAACTCGAAATGGATCGCTACGACGAGTTCAACATCCTCTCGCGCTCGCTGACAGAAATTTCGGCGGACATCACGGAAGTCCTCAGCCAGCTTGATGGCTTCGTGCGCCGGGTTGATGGTGACATCGACGAATTTACGAAACTTGCTCATCGCCTGCAGGACGAAATTACCCAGGCGCGCATGGTGCCGATCGGCAATCTTTACACGCGCATTGCTCGCACTGCGCGTGATGCTGCGAAGGCGTCGAATAAGCTCATTGACCTGAAACTCGAGGGCGACGAGACAGAACTCGATAACAACATCATTCAGCAGATTGCCGATCCGTTGCTGCACCTGGTTCGAAATGCGGTTGCGCATGGCATCGAGCGCGAAGAAGAGCGCTATCACTCAGGAAAATCGGATCACGGCAATGTTGCCGTGCGGGCATATCATCGAGGGAACCATATCTACATCGAAGTCGAAGATGATGGCCGCGGCATCGATTACGAGAAGGTTCGCCAGACCGGAATTGACCTTGGATTGATTTCGGCTGACCAGGCGGCACAACTGCCAGAGCGAGACCTGCTTGAATTGCTCTTCCATCCTGGTTTTTCGACTGCCCCACGCAAGACCGAACTCGCTGGACGCGGCGTTGGCCTCGATGTTGTTCGCGCAAATCTCAGCCTGTTGAATGGCGAAATTGAGATCGACACTCAGAAGGGTGTTGGCACGCGCTTTACGCTGAAAGTGCCATTAACCCTGATCATTTCGCAGGCACTGTTCGTGCGTTGCGGCAAAGCGCAGTTTGCATTCCCCTTGGCTTTCGTGGAAGAGATCCGCAGACTTAAAGAGGACGACATCGAGGAAGTCGGAGAGAAGTTGCTCACGAAAGTACGCGACGAGGTCACCGAAGTCGTTCGCCTTGACCGCGAAATGGGGCTACCCCCGATCGAACCGGTCAACGGGTTCTACCGCCTCGTCATTGTGAATATTGGTGGACGCCAGGTTGGCATCGTCGTCGAAGAAGTCCTGCGCAAGGACGAAATCGTCATCAAGAATCTGGGCGAGTATCTCCGAAACGTAAAGCTCTTTCCGGGAGCGACGATCGCGCCGGATGGCAGCCTGATCCTGCTGGTCGATCTGAACCGTCTCGTGGTTGGCGAGTCGATCGAACACAAGCCGCTGATGCTTTCGGCTGCGGCCGCTCGCGTCTTCGCACCCGGCGCGACGGCCGTTGCGCATGGCAACATTCCGCGTGAGGCGATGGCCCCGGTTCCGGACGAGAAAGTTATCGTGCTGGCCGACGACTCGATTTCTGTGCGCAAGTTTGTCGGACGCATGCTGGAAAAAGCAGGCTATCGCGTGAAACTCGCGTCAGATGGCTTGGAGGCACTGGAAATTGTGCTTCAGGGTGGCTGCGATCTGGTGATTACGGACCTGGAGATGCCACGCACGAACGGATACGAGTTGATGATGCATCTGCGACAGAACCCGGATACCAAACGTATACCGGTGATGGTTGTCACTTCGCGGGCCGGTGCCAAGCATCGCGATCGCGCCATCGGCGAAGGTGCGTCGGGATTCATGGTAAAGCCTGTGCAAGAAGATCAATTGATTGCAACTGTTGCCCAGATGATCGGGCACGCACTGCCGCATCTAGCGGCGAGCGCGGCAGTCGGGGCAGAACAGGCGCAGGTCCAGGGATAGAAAGATGAGTGCTGGCCAAAAAACGCGGGTGCTGATCGTCGACGATTCGGCGTTCATGCGCAAGGTGCTACAGAGCATCGTTGCCGCCGATCCGCAGATGGAAGTCGTGGGCGAGGCGCGCGATGGCCGGGAGGCCGTGTCGCTGAACGAATCGCTCAACCCCGACGTGATCAGCATGGACATCAACATGCCCCACATGGACGGCCTGCAGGCGACGGAAGCGATCATGGCACGCAATCCGCGGCCCATCGTCATTGTCAGCTCGGAAGCTCGCGACGGAGCTGAACCGACTTTGCGCGCACTCGAACTTGGCGCGATTGATTTCGTGCCGAAACCGGCGAATGCAATCGATCTCGATATGAACTCGGTGCGAGACGAACTGTGCCGTAAGTTGAAGGTTGCATCGCGCGTACGCGTAGTGCGGACCATCAAGAACAATGAAAAGGGTGCTGCTCCAGCGAAACCGGCAGCCAGCGCAACCCCGTCAGTTCCGCCGACTCAGCCTGCTCCAGAAGCAGCAAACGGACGTTTTCCCATCGTCGTGGTGGCAGCCTCCACGGGAGGCCCGCAAACACTGATGGGTTTTGTCCCAATGTTTCCGAGGGATTTCCTGGGTGCCGTCATTCTGGTGCAGCACATGCCGGGAACCTTTACCAGTCAGTTCGCCACCCAGTTGGGCGAAGTGGCGAAGATTCGTGTCAAGGAAGCACAGCACGGAGAAATGGTGCAGGCTGGCACCTTCTATGTTTGCCCTGGATCGCACCATCTCCGTATCACGCCGCAGGGTCGTATCTCGCTGGAAGAAGGTGAACGCATCAACGGCTATCGCCCATGCGCAGATGTCACGCTGGAGACGGTTGCAGCCTATGCAGGCCCAATGACCACAGGCGTGATTCTTACCGGCATGGGATCGGATGGTGCAAAAGGCTCCCAGGCCGTGAAAGCGGCCGGCGGGCACGTGATCGCACAGGATGAAGTTACGTCGGTAATTTTCGGAATGCCGGCAGAGGCGATAAAAACAGGGGTTGTAGATCAGGTGCTCGGTATCGACGCCATTGTTCCGGCGGTCGAGAAACGTGTGTTGTACCTGATGGGTGCTGCCAGGGTAGGTGCAATGTGAGATTAGCGCGTGCACAACGCGGTAAGCCTCTCTCCTCACCCGGCGGACAGGCTGCCATTCTGTTCACCGTGGGCGAGTACACCTTCGCTGTGCCTGCGGAAATTGTTCGCGAGATCCAGGGATTGCAGGATTTACGCCTGATCGCCTCCGAACTCAGTCCGATTCGTTCGCGGCACGATGCCCTGGCGCCCGGGATGGGCACTCTGGGCAGGAAAGTCCGGCACACGCTGCACCGTGGCAATCGGCTGCACTTTGTTATCGAGGCCAACTTCTATTTAGGACTACCGCCAAGTACCAGCTCACGGGTGCTCGTGTTTCGGGGCCTACCCCTCGCCTTGAAAGTCGATGCTATTGATCGCATGACCGTGCTCACGCACACGGTTCCTCTCCCGCTCGCCTTCACGGGTGAGGAACGGCGCTGGTACGCGAACCTGGCTATTGTCGACGGGCGGGTTGTTCCGGTACTCAATCCCGACGCCCTGCTCAGCCGGGTCGAGATCACGACGTTAGAAACGCTCCTGGCTCGGAGTGAAGAAAACATCTTTGCGGCGGTGGGCTCATGACCGCCACAAACTCGTTCGTCATCTTTCCGATGGGAGAAAAACACTTCGCGTTGCCGGCAGATCGGGTCACGGAACTGGCTCGCGTCGATCAGCAGCAGGTCCTCCCGCACACAACACCATTCATCACCGGTGTACTGGTGCGTCGCAATGAAGTGATCCCGGTTTGGGATATCGCCCCGTCGCTGGTCGGTCCGGATGCGCCGGCGAGGAAGTTCTATCTGATCGCGCGCAGACGGTTCGGATCGACCGAAGAGTGCTCAGCGATCCCCGTCACTGGCGATTGCGAGTTGCTCAATCAGGAGATAACGGCGCCAGTAGGCAAAGTAGCGCCTTACGTCGAAGGTTTATTGTCCCTGCAGAACGAGCTGGTAGAAGTAATCAACCTGGAAAAGCTTGCGACGGAGGTGGCTTCATGACGACTGCTACCTCGGGTATCGGCAAACTCCTGGTAATCGACAGTAATGTTCTCTTTGCAAAGCGGCTCTCAGCAGCACTGCGGGACCAGGGATTCGAAGTCACTCACTCGATGGATGCCGCGTATGCGTTGACCATGCTCGAGTGGGACATGCCGGATGCAATCTTGTGTGCCACCAATCTGCGGGAAATGGGGGCGTTTGAGATAGTTCCTATTCTTCATGCGGACCAGAAGACAGCGCAGATTCCGGTAATTGCCTTGGGCGAAGACAGCGAGAACAGCCTGATGGCTGCGTTCCGGGCCGGATGTGATGACTGCGTGAGCCGCAAGCTCGCGCCCGAGGGGATCGCGGCACATGTGCGCACGTTCCTGCGCAGCCGTGAAGAAGGTTTCCAGCCAACGCAGATGCTGGAAAGCTCGCAAACTTCATTGGAAGGTAATCTTTCGCATCTCGATCTGCCGGGCGTCATCCAGATGCTGCAACATTCCCGACAGACGGGATCGTTGCATATCAACGCTGGGCAGACGGATGGCATTCTGATCTTCGACGGTGGGCAGTTGACGCACGCCGAAGCCGGCGACCTGGTCGGCGACGATGCCGTGATCCAGATTGTCAAGTATTGCAATCAGGTGGAAAGCGGCGTTTACAAATTCATTCACGGCTATGCGCCCAGCACGCGCACCGTGATGCATTCAGCAACAGAACTGATGCTGCAGGCGCTTCGCGAGATCGATGAGGAGCAGGAGCAGCAACCCCGTGACGAAGGAGTGCTGCCATGAGCGCCCCGACGGTATTTTTCATCGACGATAGCGCCACAATGCGCGAGGTCATCAAGATTGCGTTCCGCCGCGAGAATATCGAGGTGGTGGCTTGCCATGACGGCGACGCCGCAATGACGCAGATGCAGCAACAGAGGCCCGACGTGGTCATCAGCGACGTGATCATGCCCGGGAAGGACGGCTACGAGGTCTGCCAGCAAATTAAGCAGATGCCAGGGCTCGGCGATACTCCCGTGGTACTGATGTCGGGCGTGGTGAATCGACAAGTCGCGGAAAAAGCCTTTGCCGTGAAGGCCGACGAGCTGATTCGAAAGCCATTTCAGCCACAAGACTTGATTGCGCGCGTCAAACAGCTTCTGCAGAACAAGAAGGGAAACGGGGCTGCTACGGCTGTTGCGACGCCGAGTTCAATTCCTGCTCCGGTCGCTGTACCTGCTCCCGCGCCAACGCCAACGCGAATCAATGGCAATGGACAAACGAATCCGGCAGCGACGCTGAGCAATATTTTTTCGTCACCTGTGCCGCCGCGGGCACCCTCAGCTGAACCTGCGCCAGCGCAGTCCGTCGCACTGCAGACTGCGCCCGTCGCAACCGCCGTCGCGCCGGCGGCTGTTGCGGCTCCAGCGGCGCGCGTTCCAGTACCTCCGGTTCGCTCAGCGGTATCGGCGAGCGGCGATGCCGGGAAACTCAGGATCGAGGTCCTGCGTCTCGAAAACCTGGTGAAAAAACTGCAGTCCGAACTCGAAGCAGAGCGGGAATACGCCAGGGCTCTGGAAGAGCACATCAAGACACTGCAGGAGAACGAATAGACAAGCACTATCCTGAGAATGGGTTTGTGCCGTATTGATTTGCAGGCGGCACCACTGGGAAGGCGTCCTGATTACAAATTCAGGATGCCTTTCGTGTTTCTATGTTGGTTTTGGCCGCCTGTAGGTATTATTTTGATCCCCGACCTCGCGCTCGGACTGGCAGGTCGACCGGAGCACTCTATGAATGCTAAGCGCCCACTGTCAGTAACACTCATCGCGATCCTCTATTTAGCAGTGGGAATTGCGGGTTTCATTGGTCACGGGCGTGAAGCTCTTGCGGCAAAGTCCCTTCCTGCGGACTCCATAGCAATCGAGCTCACCGAGTTTGCGGCAGTCGTCTGTGGAGCGTTCATGCTGCGCGCACAGAACTGGGCTCGGTGGCTAGCACTCGCATGGATGGCCTTTCACGTCGTTATCAGTGTCTTTCATCCATGGCGTGAGCTTGTCATTCACGCCGTGTTTCTTCTACTGATCGCCTGGATCCTATTTCGACCACCCGCAGGGCGCTATTTTCGCAATGCCGAGGCAACATAGACAGCCTAATCGTCGGTCGGTTTATTTCTGTGTTCATTCTGCCATTCTCTCGAAGCGGCTTACTGGTCCCGATTTGTCTTCTTATACAGATGCCAAATTGAGATAAGCACGTGAAATTGCAAGAAAGCTTGATTGACACCAAATTTCACAAGGTGTTACCGTCCGCGTGTCCGCGAATGCGCCACAGAATCGAATATCTGCCCGTCTGGGTAGTGGTGAAAGTGCTGGGCCTACTGCCACGAGCGCTGGCGCGTGCCTGCGGCATTCTCCTGGGACAGCTTGTCTACTATTTTCATGGACGTCTTCGGCGTGTCGGTTTCCGCAACCTGCAGATGGCAATGCCGCAAACGTCAGATCGCGAACGCCGGCGGATTGTTCATGGTGTGTTTACGACTCTCGGCCGCCAGCTCGCTGATTTCTGCCAACTTCCCTCATACACACGAGAGAACATTTCCTCGCTAGCCATCTACGAGGGCTATGAGGCATTTGATGCTGCTCACGCTCGCGGGAAGGGCGTGCTTTTTCTCACTGCGCACCTGGGCGGTTGGGAAATCGGATCTTTCGCGCATTCTCTGTATGGACACCCGCTGAATGTGGTTGTGCGCGCGCTTGATAATCCGCATCTCGATCGACTGGTTATGCAGTACCGCACTCTGCATGGCAACAGCACTTTTGAGAAGCAGGATTTCGCTCGCGGTCTGCTGGCGGCGATGAAGAAGGGCGAGACGGTCGGGCTCCTTATGGATCAGAATATGACTCCGCCACAAGGTGTCTTTGTCCCCTTCTTCGGCATTCCTGCCTGTACAGCCAGCGGCCTCGCACGCGTGGCACTGCATACGGATGCTGCAGTTGTTCCGGCGTTCACGATTTGGGATCGCGTGCTTCGCAAATATCGCGTGCGCTTCGATCCTGCTCTTACGCTCGTCCGCACCGGCGATGCTGAACGCGATGTAGTTGAGAATACAGCCCTCTTTACGCGCGTGATCGAAGACTACGTCCGTCAGTATCCCGATCAATGGCTGTGGGTGCACAAGCGCTGGAAAACTCGCCCCGAAGGCCAGCCGCCACTATACTGACCCTTCTCTTATGAGACTCAGATCCATTGCGCAGGCGCTACAGTTGGAGTTGGTCGGCGACGGGGAAGTGGAAATCAGTTCGGTCTCGAGCATTGAGTCGGCGGCTCCGAAGTCGCTCGTCTTCGTGGAAGAGGAAAAGGTGCTGCCGCAGGCTTTGTGCTCGCAGGCGAGCGCAATCGTGACGAGTGACTTTGCTCGCGCGTCAACCTCCAAGCCGCTTCTCATCAGCTCGCAACCGAAGCTGGCGTTTTCACGAATTGCGCTGTTGCTTCGGCCGCTCTTGCCGGTTCATGGCTTCATTCACCCGAGCGCAATCGTGAGCTCGTCGGCAGAAGTCGCTTCCAAGGTAAGCATTGGACCTCATGCCGTGATCGCGGACGACGCAATTATTGGAGCGGATACGATCATCGGCGCAGGATGCTTCATCGGGCACGGTGTTCGCATCGGAAGCAATTGCGAACTAAAAGCCAATGTCGCGATTTATCCCGGAACCAGGGTTGGCGATCACTGCATTTTTCACTCGGGCGTTGTGCTTGGAAGTGATGGCTTCGGCTATGTTCGCGATCGCGATACGGGTGGTTACGAAAAATTCCCACAAATCGGACGGCTCGAAATTGGCAACAGCGTTGAGATCGGCGCGAATAGCACGGTCGACCGCGGTGCTCTGGATGCGACGATCATAAGCGATGGCGTAAAGCTCGATAACCTTGTTCATATCGGCCACAACTGCCATATTGGCAGGAACGTGGTGATCGCAGCGCAGACCGGCATTTCCGGAAGCTGCGTCATCGAAGATAATGTTGTAATGGGGGGCCAGGTGGGGCTCGGCGATCACATTCACATCGGAGAAGGAGTGATTCTTGGTGGCCAGGCTGGTGTTCTTCCGCATAAGGTTCTGCGCGGGAAGGGAATTTTGTTTTGGGGAACTCCGGCGCGCCCGGTACGCGAGTATCTGAAGCAGCTGGCCGTATTGGCGCGTCTGTCCAAGAAGTGATTCTTTTCCCACTCCTTACGCCAAAAAGTGGTTAGAAGGTGGGTAGCAAAGTTGCATTTCCGCTCTCTGCCAAATGACGGCAGAGAGCGGGCACCCGCAATATTGATATGGCAATTGTTGTGGTTGGCGGACATTCTCGGAGCGTCGGTAAAACGAGCGTCGTAGCGGGTCTGATCTCCGCTCTGCCCGAGATACACTGGACCGCCATCAAGGTCACGCAATACGGACATGGCATCTGTTCGGCGGATGGCCAGCCTTGCGATTGCGCAACCAACGACCATAGCTGGGCCGTTAATCCGGAACGCAGCCGCGATGGCGATAGCGACACCTCGCGTTTCTTAGTGGCCGGAGCGGAAAAAGTCTATTGGGCCAGGACGCGCCAGGGATACCTCGCCGAGGCGATGCCTCGGCTTCGCCAACTCATCTCTGAAAGCGCAGCCGTCATCATCGAATCCAACAGCATTATGAAGTTTGTCCGCCCCGACCTCTACCTGGCGGTTCTCGATTACGATAATGGCGATTTCAAAACGTCCGCACGCGAGTTCCTCGATTGTGCCAGTGCCATCATCGTTCATGCCGAAAGCTCCACGGCTGTACCTGCATGGAAGAATGTTTCTCCTAAGCTCATTGAACGCAAGGCAGTTTTTCCTATCACTCCACCGCAGTATGTGAGTCTCGCACTCCTTGACTTCGTACGCCAGAAGCTTAATTCCACCCTTTCTTTGTAACCCGCACGCGAAGCCGTGTATCGAATTGATATAGTTGTTCAACTGCTTGTTGCCGTTCACTTCCGCTTAACGGAGCATATTGGTTCATGCATATTCGCAACCTGAAGTTTGTGTTGCTGGTCCTCTGTTTTTTCGGTTTCGACCTAATCCTGATTGCTGAGAACTCCGCCGGAGGGCACGATCCGAACTGGAAGGTGCCGGCCTCCGCTGCGGCGAAGAGAAATCCCTTGGCTAAGGATCCGGCTGCCGCAAAGGCAGGAAAGCTTGCTTTCGACCGCACCTGTTCCGCCTGCCACGGGGCCAAGGGAGACGCGGGTCTTGCCGGCGCATCGAACTTGCGTTCACCTGCAGTTCAGGCGCAGAGTGATGGCGCGCTTGAATGGAAGATTACTAATGGAAATTTCAATAAAGGCATGCCCTCATTCAATTCCATTCCCGAACACCAGCGTTGGGAAATTGTGCGCTACATTCGCACCCTAAAAGACAGCAAGTAGCACTTACTCTAGTGGAGGCGCATTGCGCAGCTTCGAAATCTTGTTCGATGAAGGCGAAGCTTCTCCTATCGATGATGCTGCTTATGCGCCTTACGGCAGATTAGGTTTTCCCCAGCCTACGCCCGAGCGTCCGTGGATCTATTCCAATTTTGTGCAATCGCTCGATGGCATCGTCTCTTTCCGCGGATATCACGCGTCCGGCGCCGATATTTCGCAGTCTTCCGAAGACCGCTGGCTGATGGATCTATTGCGCGCTCATGCGGACGCGGTGTTGGTCGGCGTGAATACCCTCATCGACGAGACCAATCTTCGGGGGAAAGAGAAGCGTGGTCCCGTCTTCCGCATCATGGCGCCGGAAGTTCGCGAACTTCGTCGCAAGTTGGGCCGGGCGCGAGAGAAGAACGTCGTCGTTACTGGTTCCGGCAATATCGACCTGTCTGCCTATCGTTGCTTCGATTGCGAACATGTGGACCCGATCGTACTCACCTCTAGAGCCGGCGCCGCGCGGCTGGCAAGGCGCAGTGCGAATCCGGGACTACAAATCATTGCGGCTGGAGAGGAGGCTGTTGATTTGCCAGAAGCGATGCAGTTGCTCCAACGCAATTTTGAGATTCGATATCTGCTATGCGAGGGGGGGCCGACGCTTTACGCCAGCATGTCTCGGGCGGGGCTCATCGACGAGAAATTCTTAACAGTGGCGCCGATCGAAGTGGGAGAGTTTGTTCCCGACGATCAGCCGCGAACGCCAGAGGAACTTGCGACTCCCAAATTCACAACGGTTCGCCCGACGGTCTTTTTCGGCTCTGGTTTCACGAAGGAGACTGCATCCCGTTGGCGCTGGATCAGTTCGCGTCGTGTTGGCGACCACGAATTCAATCGCTACCGAATCGTCCGGGCCTGAGCTACATAGCATTTACAATTAACTCAGATCTCAATGGCCGAAACTCGCCAAATTCCGGCGATGGGAACGCTGATACGCCCTGCCTACATGAGGCGCGATCCATCGTGGTACGCGATCCCGTGGCAAGCCTGGTTGCTTGCAGCTTTGTCCGGCGTGTTGCAGGTACTCGTCTTTCCACTGCCGAACCTGAGTTGGCTCTGCTGGATCGCCATTACGCCGCTGTTAGTTGCGATCCTCCATGCGCGCCGACTGGGACGCGTGCCCAGCTCCGTTGCTTCTGTGCGCCAGGGGTTCGTTCTCGGATATCTAAGCGGAATCATCTTCTACCTCGGCTCGTGTAACTGGATTTACCACGTCATGCATGTGTACGGCGGCTTGGATGGCCCAGTCGCCGCTGGAATTCTGGTACTTTTCTGCTTCTATTTAGCGCTCGTGAATGCGGCTTTCGGCGCGCTGTTCGCGCTCGCGGCTGGCCGCCTGAAGCTCGGACCGAGGGCTCTCGTCCTCGCACCTTTTCTGTGGGTTGGGCTGGAGCTGTTTCGGAGTCGCATCATTGCATTCCCTTGGGATCTGATGGGCACTGCGCTCGTCGACAACATACCCCTTTCCCGGATTGCCACCATTACAGGCGTGTACGGCCTCTCTTTCGAGATCCTGTTGGTGAATGCCGCCTTTGCTTCCGTTTTCCTGGGTCGCCGTGAGCGCCGCACCCTGGTGCTGGCCGGATGCATCCTGCTGGTTGGCATCCTTCAGACTGGAGCGTTTTTCACTGCTCCGCTGCAACCGGCGAACGGCACTGCGCGCCTTGTGCAACCGAATCTTGCGCTGGACCTGAACTGGACTCCTGCATTCTACGAGCAAACGCTCAACGACCTGAGCAAACTCAGTGTCCCACAACCCGGTGAGCTTATGCCCGGGGATCCGCTGCCCGATCTTGTCATCTGGCCCGAGTCACCCGCGCCGTTTTATGAGAACGATCCACGTTTCCAGCAGACCGTGGATAAGATTGCAGTCGATTCGCACGCGTATGTGATTGCAGGCGAGATTGGACTAGGACCATCCGCAAACGACCGCGAGGTCTACAACTCGGCAGCGATAGTGACTCCGCAGGGGCGGGCGCTTGCTCGTTATGACAAAGTTCACCTGGTGCCATTCGGGGAGTACGTTCCTTTCAAGAACCTCTTTAGCTTTGCTGGGAAACTCACACGTGAAGTAAGCGACTTCTCGTTCGGCTACGAACGTATGGCGTTGCCGGTTCACAGCTACAAGCTCAGTGTGTTCATCTGCTACGAAGCGGTGTTTCCCGACGAGGTACGTGAATTCGCCGCGAAGGGTGCGCAGGTGTTCATCAACATTTCGAACGACGGCTGGTTCGGGGATACCGGTGCTCCCGAACAACATCTACGGATGGCTCGCATGCGGGCCATCGAGAATGATCGCTGGATTTTGCGTGCCACGAATACGGGTATATCTGCTTCGATTGATCCCTTCGGGCGGGTGGTGTCGACCTTGCCGCGTCACATTCGTGTCGCACTCGACGTCCCCTATGGGGTGATCACCGGAACCACGTTCTACACGCGTCACGGCGATTGGTTCGCATGGGCCTGTGCGATAATCGCGACAGGGGTTTTTCTCGCCCTTATTCTCAGAATCAGGACTGCAAAGTCATAATGGTCGAAGAACTGGAACAGACGTACAGCGGTTTGCGCGACAAGGTTCGCGACCTGCGGGAGTATCTTTGACCCCTCGAAATCCCGCGCACAACTGAACGACATCGAAAAACAAGTAGCTGATCCCGGCATCTGGTCGAATCCCGAACGTTCGCAGTCGCTGATGCGCGAACGCAAGCGTCTGGAGTCTGCCTTGAGCACTGAGGCCGACCTGGCTCGCCGTGCTGGGGATATCGAAGCGTACTTCGAACTGGCCCGCGAAGGCGAGCAGGTGGAGTCGGACCTGAAGCGTGAGATTGATGCTCTCCAGGTGCAGGTCGAGAAATTGGAAACTGAGACGCTGCTGTCGGGCCCGAATGACCTGCTCAACGCCATTGTGACCATCCATCCAGGAGCCGGCGGAACTGAATCGCAGGACTGGGCAGACATGTTATTGCGAATGTATCTGCGATGGGCCGAGCGCGAGGGCTTCAGTGCCGTCGTGAACGATTATCAGCCGGGCGAAGAGGCTGGTCTGAAGTCGGCGACTTTCACGGTGAGCGGCGACTATGCCTACGGCATGCTCACGAGCGAAATCGGCGTGCATCGTCTGGTTCGAATTTCACCCTTCGATCAAGCCAAGCGCCGCCATACTTCTTTCAGCAGCATCTTCGTTTCGCCCGAAATTGATGAAAGCATTCAGGTCGACATCAGGCCAGAGGATCTTCGTGTCGATACCTATCGCTCGGGCGGGAAGGGCGGTCAGCACGTGAACACGACTGATTCCGCCGTGCGGATCACACACATTCCCACGGGTATCGTCGTGAGCTGCCAGAACGAGCGCTCGCAACACAAGAATCGCGAACGGGCCATGAGTATGCTGCGCTCGAAACTGTACGAGCACGAAATGGAAAAGAAGCGAGCGGAGACGAAGAAGATCGAGGATTCCAAGCTCGATATCGGCTTCGGCTCGCAGATCCGTTCGTATGTGCTGGCACCCTATCGCATGGTTAAGGACCATCGCACCAAAATGGAAATTGGTGATGTCGATCGTGTACTCGACGGTGACTTGCAACCACTCATTCGGGCGTATCTGCTGATGAGGCGAGACGAGCAAAGTTCGTAGTGTCTTTGACCCGGCATTTCGGAAGCTCACAGGCGAGGATGCCCGCCACATCGAAATAAAATGAACGTTGGCACTAGCATCGAGCGTTCTGCCCTGATCCGTCGCGGCCTTCGCCTCGAATATTTCACACTGGTCTGGAATTGTCTCGAAGCGATCGTTGCGATTGTCTCCGGATTATTTGCCGGTAGCATTGCTCTGGTTGGGTTTGGCTTCGACTCGGTGATCGAGTGCGCTTCCGGTGCGACGCTTCTCTGGCGGCTGCATTCTGATCACGACCCCGCAAACCGTGAACGCCGCGAGCGATTGGCGGTTCGGCTAGTCGGGGCCAGCTTTGTCCTGCTGGCGACCTATCTCGCCTACGATGCAATTCACACGCTCGTTCGGCGAGAGGCACCAGAGAAGAGCTTGCCGGGCATCCTCCTGGCGGTTGCGTCCTTAATCGTCATGCCACTGCTTGCACGCGGCAAACGCAGCGTCGCCTCTGCCCTGAGCAGCAATGCAATGCGCGCCGATTCGCGACAAACCGACCTGTGCGCTTACTTGTCTGCGATTTTGCTCGGCGGCCTGATCGTGAACGCGTTGTTCAGTTGGTGGTGGGCTGACCCCTTCGCCGCTCTGATCATGCTGCCAATCATTCTGCGGGAGGGTGTGCAAGGCTTGCGCGGGGAAACCTGCTGTGACTCTTCCGTCGAAGATCACTGCTGTCATGACGAGGTAAAACAGGCATGAGAGATGCCTCGGTCTCGCGTCTTGGCCAGCGGTTTCGCCGCGCCTTGCTGTTGGCTGCTGAACTTCATGCCGATCAGGTGAAGAAGGGCGGGCACAATATTCCGTACATCTCACACCTATTGGGAGTGACGTCGCTTGTCATCGAATTCGGAGGCGATGAAGATATGGCGATCGCGGCCTTGCTGCATGATGCCGTGGAAGACCAGGGTGGCCGTCCTACTCTGGAACGGATTCGTGCGGACTATGGCAACCGGGTGGCACACATCGTTGAAGGCTGCACGGACTCGGAAATCGATCCCAAACCACCATGGTTGGAACGCAAACAGGCTTACGTTCGTCACGTACGCGAACATGCCGACTCGGAAGTAACCTTGGTTTCCACGGCCGATAAGTTACACAATGTACGTGCGATCCTGGCAGATTTTCGCGAACTGGGCGATCCTGTATTCGACCGCTTCAAAGGCCGAAAGGACGGCACCCTCTGGTATTACCGCGCCATGGTGGATGCCTTTCGCGATGCCATGCTTCGCAACGGCTTGACGCCATACGCGCGAGGCAATCAGCGGTTGCTCGACGAATTAGATCGAGAACTCCGTGCGCTGGAGTCAGGAGTGGCAGGGAAGCGATAGCAATGCCGAAGATGATCGACCTAATTCGTGAGTCGGCAGTGCCCGCATCGGTGATGCGCTCCGCGGCGCATGGTGCGCTCACGCTACCCTCGGACGAGATTGTTGAGATCCTTGTTTACCTCTCGCAGCACCCGATCTTTGGTGAGCAGGCTCGTCTGACGCTGGCAGGTTTCAAGGAAGACAAACTTCAACCGGTTGCCGCTAATTCACAGACCCCTTCGGCTGTGCTGGATTATCTAATAGCATCAGGGAATCTTCGTCCGGCACTATTGCCGGTTCTACTCGAAAACCCGTCGGTTCCGGATAAAGACATCATCGAACTTGCGAAAACAGGTTCCCGCGACGTCGTTGTTCAATTAGTTGGGAGTTCGCGTGCGCGATCGATCCCGCGTGTTTGCGATGAGCTTACCCGAAACCCGCACCTCACTCCTGCCGAGATCTCTTCGTTAGCTTCTAGCTCCCAAGTGCCAGAATTGAAGCCAGATCAGGAGGCCGCCGCGAAGGAGCCAGATGCGCCCGAAGTCGAAGCGGAACTCGCCCGTTACCAGGCAGAAAATGCAGCGGCCATAGCCGCGGCTGAAGGGAAGCCGTTCGAACTCGCTGAAGCAAGCGAGGAAGAACGCGGGCACCTGCAATCTGCGCCTGCGGCCGAGCCAGCAAAGACCGTGACTCCTCAGGCTCCGGCCGCGAAAGTTGCTGCCGAAAAGCCGGAACGACTTTCTACTTTGCAGAAGATAGCGCGCTTGAGCGTCGGTGAGCGCGTTCAACTGGCGATGAAGGGCAGCCGTGACGAGCGCTTCATTCTGATTCGGGATGGCTCAAAGGTGGTTTCTGCAGCCGTGCTGGAATCGCCGAAGCTTACGGACCAGGAAGTCGAAACGTTTGCCGCCATGAAGAATGTACAGGAGAGTGTTCTTCGCGGCATTGCCAGCAAGCGTAAGTTCATGAAGCTCTACGCTGTCACACGCTCATTAACAGCCAATCCACGCTGTCCGCTTGATGTTGCGCTGCCATTAATGAAAAACCTGCTTGCTCCCGATCTCAAGTCGCTCTCGATGAATAAGAATGTCTCCGATACTCTTCGCAAGCTGGCCTTCAAAATGCATCGCGAGAAGACGCAATCCAACAAGAAGTCGGAGTAACCGAGTTCGAGTTGTCAGGATTGCTGCCGCCATCGCGAGTGCGAAGGAATGGCATAACCTCTGGCCATAATCGTTTTGCCCCTTTAAAATCTCTGGTTCTGGAGATTCGACGTGCCCGAGTCCGATCCAATATCCGAGCTGCTGCGTAACGCGAAAACCATCGCCGTGGTGGGTCTTTCCGACAATCCGCTTCGCCCCAGTTACGGTGTATCCGCGTACATGCAATCGCACGGCTACCAGATCATCCCAGTGAATCCGCAGACCGACCATGTTCTTGGCGAGAAATCGTATGCCTCCCTGCTCGATATCCCTGGACAAATTGACATTGTCGACATCTTCCGCCGCTCAGAGTTCGTGCCCGACATCGTAGACCAGGCAATTCAACGCGAAGCAAAGTGTGTCTGGATGCAAGAAGGCGTGGTCCACGAGAAGGCTGCGGAAAAAGCCCGTCACGCAGGGATTTTCGTCGTCATGGATAGCTGCATCCTGAAAGAGCACCGCGCCCGCTTCCTTAGTCCACTGCAGTCATTTTGAGGGCCATCGAATTAAGGTGAAGTGCAAGAGAGCAACCGCGGAATTCAGGTTCCGCTCGTTTGAGGATTACTGTTAGCGGCCTTCTCGCGCTTCCGTCGGATCTCCTCCATCCGTTCCCTGATTCGTTTTTCGACACCTTCATTCGTCGGGTGGTAATAGTGCCGTTTCTTCAGACGATCGGGCAAACACTGCATATCAGCAACTTTGCCTTCCACGTCGTGCGCATACTGGTAACCGGAACTGTATCCGAGTTGCTTCATCAGCGATGTGGGGGCATTTCTCAGATGCAGCGGTACTGCGTCTTGAGCCGTTTCTTCCACGTCCCGCTGTACCGAACCGTATGCGGTGTACAAAGCATTTGATTTTGGTGCCAGTGCCAGATAAACGACGGCTTGAGCCAACGCCAGGTTTCCTTCCGGCATGCCGATGAAGTCCACTGCGTCACGGGCGGCCATGCACAACGAAAGCGCATTCGGGTCTGCCAGGCCGATGTCCTCCACCGACATTCTTACAACCCGGCGTGCGATGTACAACGGGTCTTCTCCGGCCTCGAGCATCCGTCCCAGCCAGTACAGCGATGCATCCGGATCGCTGTTTCGGACGGACTTATGCAGTGCCGAGATGAGGTTGTAATGCTCCTCGCCTGACTTGTCATACAGCAGAATGCGCTTCTGCACCGCGTCCTGCACCATCGGCTCCGTGATCTCTCGCTCCGCCGTCTGCTGCGCGAGCGTACTTGCGACCTCCAACACGTTGTACGCCGAGCGCGCGTCTCCGCTCGAATAGGCTGCGATTCGCGACAAGGCTCCGTCAGATGCCGTTACTCGGAGTTTGCCAAGGCCGCGCTCGATGTCTTCCAATGCACGGCGCAGCAACTCGACAATCTGCTCCCCAGTCAAAGGATTCAGTACGTAGACTCTGCACCGCGACAGCAGTGCCGATATGATCTCGAACGAAGGATTTTCGGTGGTCGCGCCGATCAATCGAATGGATCCCTTTTCGACGTATGGAAGAAAAGCATCCTGCTGCGCCTTGTTAAAGCGGTGGATTTCGTCGATGAATACAATTGTCCTTGTACGGAACTGCCGCGCTTTGTCGGCATCAGCCATTACCTGTTTAATCTCTTTGATTCCTGCCAGCACCGCCGAAAATTCGATGAACTCCGCCCGCGTCATCCGCGCAATGATGTGCGCCAGCGTGGTCTTGCCTACCCCTGGGGGGCCCCAGAAGATGATCGAACCCGGCTCATCCCGTTCGATTTGCAGCCGCAGCGGTTTGCCTGGTGCGAGCAGATGCTCCTGTCCCACGAACTCATCCAGTGTTCGGGGACGCATCCGATCAGCAAGCGGACGAGTCACGTCCGATGGTTCGGGTCCGCTTGGAATCGGAGCGAATAAGCTCATGTAGTCTCTTCCTGCGGTATTGCGCGTCTCTGCCGCATGGCCTCGTAAAGAAGTATGGATGCGGCAATTCCGGCATTGAGCGATTCCACGCGTTCCGACTGCGGTATGCGCACAACCTCGTCAACGTGCGCCATATACTCCCGCGGGAGACCGGCGCCCTCGTTGCCGATCATCAGAGCGATGCCGGTTGTCAGATCAGCCTGATCAACTGGCTTGCCCTTATGCGACGATGTCGCCAGGAAGTGGATGCCGCGAGATCGTAATTCCTCTACGCTACCGGAGTTCACGTGGATTAGCGGTACTCGGAATGCGGATCCGACCGAAGCCCGGATACACTTTGCATTGAACTCACTGACCGTTCTTTCGCCCAGCAGCACCGCTGTGACGCCAAATGCCTCGGCAGATCGGATCATGGCGCCCAGATTGCCGGGATCCTGAATACCGACCGCCGCAATCAGCAGCGGATTTTCTCGCGCCAACACGAGTTCAGATTTGTATTCCGGCCACTTCACCAGGGCAGCGACACCCTGTGGTGTCTCTGTACTTACTGCGCTGCGAAAAACTTCCTCTGGAAGCACCAGCGCTTCCACCTGGCTGGAAATTTGCGGGAGCAGCTTCTCAATCCTGCCCGCGGCCTCATCGCTGAAGAAAACGGCCTTAAAACGTAATCCGCTACGGATTGCCTCTTCCACCAGGTGTTGACCCTCGATCGCGCAGTAGCCGTCTGGGGTCAGTTCGCTGCGTTGAAAGGCCTGACGCAGTTCCTTGACGAGACTGTTCTGCCGGCTTATCACCTGGCGCAAGCGTCCCCGAATTGCACTGTCAGCCGTTGGGTTTCGGCCCATTTTTCCAATAACCCCGCGTTACATGATACGCTTCCAATGACAAGCTCTTTTGTCACCAGCATTCAGCCGCATCCGGGTTCAGCATCGGAGTGAATTTCAGCGGCTGTTGCCGCAATACAGCTTACTTGCACGCGATTGTTGCGGTATGTTACTTTTCGCCGTTTCCGGTCAGGACTCTGTCGCTGCGAGCAGACTGTGGGTGTCTGGTGCTCGATTGAGAGGGGATTGATTGCACGCTGAAATTATAAAAATAAGCAGTTCTGATCCTGAACCATCGCTGATCGCCTATGCCGCGGACAAGATCCGCCATGGAGAAGTGCTCGGTATGCCAACCGACACATTCTACGGGTTGGCTGCCGACCCGCTGAACCTGAGGGCGGTCGATCGTATTTACGAAATTAAGTCTCGCTCCCGGCATAAACCCTTATCTTTGCTGATCGAAAGCGTGGAGCAAGCCGAAGAACTATCGCGCCCGTTGCCGGACGAGTTCTATGTGCTCGCGCGCAAATTCTGGCCTGGCCCCTTGACCATTATCGTCCGTGCCTCATCCCGGCTACCGTTGAAAGTGACTGCCAATACCGGCAACGTCGCACTGCGCGTGCCCGCGGCCCCTATTCCCGTTGCCGTAATCCACGCTTCCGGGTTACCGATCACCGCTACCTCCGCCAACCTTAGTGGAGCAACTGAATGCACCACGGCCGAGGAGGTTCACGATCAGTTACGCGGGCGGTTGAACGTCATTATTGACGGTGGACGTTCTCCACGAGAAGTCGCGTCCACCATTATCGATCTGAGCGGCGATCAAGGAATCTGGAGCATTCAACGGGAGGGGGCCATTCCGTCACAGGAAGTACAAAAAGCTTTGAGCGAGGCACTCGGAGCGAGTTGAGCACCACTTCCAATGTAAAGACTCCAGCCAGGCACCGTCACTGGTTGGCCTTTGCTCTCCTTTTGCTCTTTGTTGTAATTCTCTATTTCATCTGGACGGTCCAGCTCATCCTCGTGCAGTCCAATGGCGATTCGTTACATCCAGCGGATGCCATCGTGGTCTTCGGTGCTGCCGAATATTCCGGGCGTCCTTCGCCGGTTCTTCGTGCCCGCCTTGACCATGCCTACCAGTTGTTCGAGAAAGGCCTTGCACCCGTGGTGATCACTACCGGCGGGTTTGGCGGAGATCCCAAATTCAGCGAAGGCGGCGTCGGGCACGACTACCTTCTGAGCCGCGGGATTCCAGATGTAAACCTCATTGCCGAAACGCAGGGCAGCGACACGGCGCGCTCTGCCGACCGCGTCGCGACGATCCTGCGCACGAACAATATGCACAGCGTGATTGCGGTCAGCGACGCGTATCATATTTTTCGTGTGAAGCAGATGATGAGAGCGGAAGGCTTCGTAGTGTACGGATCGCCGCGTCCTGACTCGCATCCGCACACTGTCTGGGGCCGAACAGTCGGTCTGCTCCGTGAAAGCGTCAGTTATGCCCTCTGGAAGCTCCACATAACCTGACACGTTGAAATGTGCGCGCTCTCTGCTGATATCTTCTAGGGCAGATGTCGCGCCGCCTTTTCTACACCGACCACTACACGATCGACCTTCCACCCGGACACCGCTTTCCAATGGCGAAATACCGAATGGTCCGCGACCTGCTTACGGCCGACGGCGTCTTTGAATTCGTGATTGCACCGCTCGCCTCAGCATCGGATGTAGAACTGGCACACGATTCAGACTATGTCCGGCGATTTCTCACGGGTGCTCTTTCCGCTCAGGAGATTCGGCGAATTGGTTTTCCGTGGTCAGAGCAACTGGTTCGGCGAACGCTGGCGTCCGTAGGAGGAACGCTCGCTGCTGCGCAAGAAGCTTTGCGTGCCGGATGGGGAGGAAACCTCGCCGGAGGTACGCATCATGCCTTCCGAGCGGAAGGATCAGGATTCTGCGTATTCAATGATCTTGCCGTTGCCATTCAATGGCTTCGCAAGTCCGGTCGAGCAGAGCACGTGGCGGTGATCGACCTGGACGTTCATCAGGGCGACGGTACCGCGCAGATCTTTGGCGATGAGCCTAACGTACTCACATTCTCCATGCACTGTGAAGCAAACTTTCCGTTTCGCAAGCAGCAAAGCAAGATCGACATTTCACTTCCAGATGGTACCGGGGATGGAGAATATCTGGAGCAACTGCGAACCGTTCTTCCACAGGTGTTGGAATTTCGTCCTGACGTAGTTTTCTACCAGTCTGGCGTTGACGGCCTGTATTCCGATGCGCTTGGGAAGTTACACCTCACTCATGATGGCCTGAAGCAGCGAGACCGACTGGTAATGAATGTGGTCCGTGATGCAGCCATACCGTTCGTCATTACTCTTGGCGGAGGCTATTCCAAGCCCATCGAATTGACCGCGGAGGCACACGCGAATACGTTGCGCATTGCAGCTGAAGTTTTCGGGAGCGATTAGCCGTGTTGTATCCAGGCGCCGCCGGTTGCAGGCATGCTTTCGGCCGTGCGAATGCTATGCTTACGTCCCGTATGCACACAGCGGCCGTCGTCGCGAAGTTTTTCGGATTCGCCTTTAGTGCACTTCTGCCGCTCATCAACCCCTTTGGTTCGGCGCTCGTGCTTTTGGGCCTCGTTGGTAACGAGCCGGTCCCGGTGTATCGGGAACTCGCCCGCAAGATTGCCGTCAACACAGTTTTCTTTCTGCTGCTTGTAGAACTGGTGGGGACGGCTTTGCTAGCGTTTTTCGGCATTTCACTTCCCGTTGTTCAGGTCTCAGGAGGGCTAGTGCTGGCCTCGATGGGATGGGGTCTGCTGAATAAGCCTGACGCGCGGGATGCCAGTAAAACGGAGGCGGCACAATCCGGATCGGGCAGCCTCGCGCAACAGACTTTCTATCCTTTGACATTTCCCGTCACCGCTGGTCCGGGATGCATCGTCGTGATGCTGACTTTGAGCGCTCATGCATCCACCCGCAACGTCTTTACCGATGCTTTTGCGCACCTCGGGATATTCCTTGCTCTCGTTGCACTTAGCATTCTAGTGTTCGTCTGCTACGCAAATGCGCCCCGAATCACCCGGCGTATCTCACCGCAAACCGCACATGGAATTTTACGTGTCATTGCTTTTGTGCTCTTGTCGATCGGCGTACAGATTACCTGGAATGGAATGGAGAGCCTGCTGAAGTCGCTGCTGAAAACCTGAGGCATTATCAGGCCCGATGAAACAGAATTGCGAGGAGCGCCGCAACCACCGTGCTCGCGAAATTCACGCCATTATTGCTAATCAGGCCACGCCGTTGTACCGTTGCTCCCAAAAGGCTGTCGAATACGGTACCGAGAAATCCGGCTATCGCGATCACTGTTACGTCGCTTTTTCCGATCCAGGCGACGCTTGCCGCCAGTGCAGCGATCATGAATGCCGCAACCAATCCGGCCACCGTGCCTGGAACGCTGATTCCTCCATCAGTGCCGATGTCGACGCGGTGGCCTGAGGTGATGAGGTAGGCTCGCCTGCCCACAGCCTGGCCGCATTCCGACGACGCGGTGTCGGCCGCTGCTTCCACCAGTGAGGCTGCTGCGGCAATCCGTAAAACTGGCGCAATAATACCGAGAATGGCAAATGCTGCAGCGGCGCCGACATTGGCAAGCACCTGCTTCGCGTTCCGTCCCCGTCGATTTTCGGCAAGACCCATTCCGGCCTTGCGCAGATAGCCGATGCGTGTGGTTATCCATGTCAGGATGAAAACGCCAAGCAGGGTCAGGAACGCAGGAGGTCCTGCCGCAAAATACAGGAGAAAGGCAACCAAGGTGCCAGCCACTGCCCCGCTTTTGTTCACGCCTCGGCTCAGATAGCCGAAAATGCCAAAGAGAATCGTGATCACAAATGCGGCCGGGAGTCGCTCCGTCGGCAGCGGCCGGTCCAGCAGCCACACCCGCTGAATTACGAAGATGGCCGTCGTCAACATCTCTCCAGTGTTGCGCATCGTATCAGTTGGCCCTTTGGCGATGCACGCCGGCGTGAGCCACTGCTGGAGGAATGAATGCCTGCCTCGGTTTGGACGGGGTATTTAACTTTTGGTCTCATCTCGATGCCGGTGCGCCTGTTTTCCGGCGCACGCAGCACTCGTATTTCTTTTCACATGCTTCACCGCCCCGATCACGTGCGCGTGAAACAGCAGCTGATCTGCCCGGTGGAGGAGAAAGTCGTTGGGCGGGATGAAATTGTGAAGGGCTACGAATACCGCAAGGGCGAGTATGTGATTATTGAGCCGGATGAGATCAAGAAAATCGAGCCGAAGACTGCCAAGGCTATGGAGATTCTCGAATTCGTTAAGGCCAGCGAAGTCGATCCCATCTACTTTGAATCTTCGTATTATCTGGTTCCCGACGAGCCCGGCAAACGTCCCTATGCGCTGCTTGCTCAGGCCCTGCAGGAAACGAAGTACGTGGCCATTGCCAAACTCACCATGCACAATCGCGAGTACACGGTGTTTCTGCGGCCGCACGGGGGTGGACTCATGCTCCACACCATGTATTACGAAGACGAGGTCCGCAGGCTGGAAAACTTTGGCAAACCGGACGTTGATGTCCGTGAGTCCGAGGTCAAGGTTGCGCACCAATTGATCGAGGCATTGTCGGCGAAGTTCGAGCCGGAAAAGTATCATGACACCTTCGAAGAGAATCTAAAGGAGCTGATCAAAGCACATCTGGAAGGAAGGGAAGTGACAACCGTTCCGAAGCCTAAGGTCGCTCCCGTCAAAGACCTGATGAGCGCCCTGAAAGAGAGCCTGGCCCAGATGCAGAAAAAGCCACCACAACGCGCGGAAGAGGCTCAGAAAGCCTCTGAAACACACACAAAAAAACGTGCTCCGCGCAAGCGCGCTGCATAGGTCGTTCTGTGAGGCGGAAGTCGCAGGAATTCGAATAGCGTCGGCGGATTGCGGAGCTGTGGGCGAGTTTGTGCCGATCCGAGTACACTGACACCCAGCAGGAGCAACAACAAACGAGGTTTGGTTCTCAGCTTCAGGAGAACCATCTTAATGCAGGGACAGGCGAAACTATTCTGGCTGGAATAGGTATAGCCCTGCAGACGTTTTGCGGGATTTCTGCTTCACCACTACAATAGTTCTTCAACTCACTTTGTGTTACGGAGTTCAGCGGCTAAGTGCCGACAAAATCCAGTTTGGTTCGCAATTATCTATCTCGATCGGGCCGCGCGCTTCTTCTCCTGTTACTTACCTTCGCGTGGGTGTCCTGCGGCGATATCTACCGGCCGGTAGCTAATCCCATCCTTCCTCCCGGCGGCCAGCCTCAGGCAATTCATTATGCGATCGTGGTGGGCGCAAATGGCACCTTAAACGGCGGTGCCGCTACGGTCGACGTTTCCGGCGATACGAATATGGGAAATGCAATAGTCGGAGTGAACCCAGTTCATGCGTCCTTGTACTTCACCAGTTCGGTTGCGGTTACAAATCAAGGAAGCGACTCTGTCTCTATCTATTTCCCCAGTTCACCCACCAACACGGTTACGACTATTAATCTGCCCCCGGGTTCTGCTCCGGTGTATTCCGCGCAGAACGCGACCAACATTTATGTTGCCGATTACGGCCTTAACCAGGTCGCGATCATCAATAGCGCCCTTAAGGCGGCTACTAGTTTCGTAAATGTCGGCCTTCACCCTGTCGGAGTCGCTGTGACCCCCGACAACACCAGGATCTACTGCATTAATCAGGGTGATGGCACTGTCACCGTTATTTCTGCTCTGGACAGTTCCATCGTGACAACCATCCCCGTGGGCCACAACCCAGTATGGGGTGCGATGCGGAGTGATGGCGCGTTCTTTTATGTCGTCAATCAGGCCGACGGAACAGTGTCGGTAATCGATACGGGTGCGCAAGCGGTGGTTGCGACGTTGAGCGTAGGGACTTCTCCTTCTGGCATTTACTACGATTCCAATTTGGCCCGTCTTTACGTTGCCAATACTGGGTCGAACACGGTCAGCGTATTCAATGCCAACAGTGCAGCTCCCACACTGCTGGCGACTGTGACTACTGGGGTTGCTCCCATCGCTGTTACAGCCCTGAGCAATGGAAGCAAGTTCTACGTCGCCAATTCCGTCGACAATACGGTGTCGGTCTTCAACGCACTGAATTTTGCCGCAATGACGACTATCCCCGTTGGTACGAATCCCGTCTGGATTGCGGCCTCGCCTGACGCGACCAAGGTCTACACTCCCAATAAGGGCTCCGGAACTGTTAGCATCATCAACACGACTACGGATACGGTTTCGGTGAATCTCGCAACGCCCAGCAGCGCACCAAGCTTTGTTGCCATCTCGCAGTAGTTCTCAATAGATATAAAAAAGCGGGACTGATGGTTGTCAGTCCCGCAGTTTGCGTTCAGGAGGTTAGGCCCTGGAGGCTGGTTGGGCTCCAAATCTCTAGTCGCCGTCATTTTTACGGCGGCGGTTGTACCGCATTGCGATGTTCATGAATACCGCGCCAGTGTTCGTTTCGAAACACATCACGACGGCCTCTGTGTCTTCGCTGTTGCCGATGCCGCGTGGTGAAGTGTGTACCTCAGGCGGGTGGACCTTGAAATTGAACCCCTGATCGTTGAGCACGGTCACGGCATTCCCGATGACCTGGTTCGCCAGTTCGCAGATTGCCTCCGGCACAAACTCATCAGAATCCGGATTGTTCGTCCCCATCAGCTTGGAAGTGATCACACGGGCGGCTTTCGGTTCGAGATCGAAGATCACGCGACCTTCTATATCGCCGTTGACCAGCACCATGGCGGCAATCCCTTTGCGCCGATACGCCTCTTCTTCCATGCTAACCTCACCGATCGTGGTAGGCGCCTGCAGTGCCTGCGCCAGCACCGCATCGGCGGCATTGATGAAAGGCTGAATCAGTTCCATCTTCACGGTGTCACTCCGGCAGCCGCCTGGGCTGCAGAAGCAGCGGCTGAATCGCCCAGGACGTACTTCACTACTTCGTACAAGACCTCCGGTTTGACCGGTTTCTGCACGAAGTGCCGCGCGCCCTTTTGCAGAGCAGCGATGATGTTCTCCTGGTAGCCGACCGACGACACCATGACGATGCGTGCGTCGGGACTTTGGCGCACGATGCGCTCGGCAGCCTCGATGCCTTCCATCTGCGGCATGGTGATATCCATCAGCACAATGTCGGGCTGCGTACGGGTATACTCCGCGATCGCCGTACAACCATCACCGGCCTCACCCGCCACCTGCCCGCCGAACGACTCGATCATTTTCGCCAGGTTTTTGCGAGCAAAGATCGAATCGTCCACTACCAGGTAACGTATCGGCCGCTGATCCTTACTTCGAACCAGTGGGGTAAACTGCTCCATAAAATCTCACCTCCAGCTCAGCGCCGGATTTCCATCCGGGGCCTCGCAAACGCAAATTTCTTACTCAGCCTCCGCCACGGCCATTACGGATCGTGACCGAGGAGGCATCTGGCACTGTGCAAGCACCGCGTTGGCCAGTGCATCCAATGGCACTACCCGGGCGGCATATCCACGTTCGATCGCCACGCGGGGCATACCGAAAACCACGCAAGATTCTTCCGATTGCGCAATCGTCATCCCACCTGCAGCTTTGATCGCGCCAAGCCCTTCCGCTCCGTCCTCGCCCATGCCCGTCATGAGCAAGCCCACCGCATCGGTTCCGAACTCGCGAGCGACTGAGTGGAACAACACGTCGACAGACGGCCTATGGCCGTTGACTCGCTCTCCATCGGCAAGGACGACCACATTGCCGAGCGGCATTCGTTTCACTTTCATATGCCGGTCGCCGGGGCAGATCAAAACTCTCCCTGCCAGCAGCATGTCTCCGGAACGAGCTTCCTTCACTTCTAAAGCACACGTCTCATCCAGCCGGCGAGCAAACATTTCAGTGAAACCTTCAGGCATATGTTGCACGACCAGAATGGTTGCCGGAAACTCCGCTGGAAAATGCGACAACATGTACTGCAAAGCTTGCGGACCGCCAGTGGAGATTCCGATTGCAACCACCCTGTTGGGGGCCACTGGCCGCCTTGTTTTACGTGTCTTACTGGAAGAGACCTTGGGTTCCGGAACGCTGATCATCTGGCAGCGCGCTGCCACTTTGATTTTGTCGATCAGTTCTTCGGCAACCGCGCTCATGTTATTGGTCGCATCCTGTGGCTTAGCGACGAAATCGAACGCCCCAAGTCCAAGTGCTTTCAGGGTGGCTGTTGCGCCTTCAGTTGTGAGCGAGCTGACTACGATCACCGGCAGCTTGTATTGCCGCATGATCTTGCGCAATGTTTCCATGCCGTCCATGCGCGGCATATCAAGATCGAGTGTCACTACATCGGGCCGCAGGTCGGCAATCTTCTCCATGGCGAACGTGCCGTCCATAGCGGTTCCCACCACCTGGATAGACGTGTCACGTTCCAGGATCTGCGGAATCAGCTTCCGCATCAGAGCAGAATCATCCACCACCAGCACTCGAGCTACGTTATTTCTCATGCTGATGCCCCTATGCCTTCAGCTTTTACCGGCGTTTGAGCAGCAGGAGAAAGCCGCATTCGTCCAAGTCGCTCAACAACAGCCGTAAGATTCAGGATGAGGACTACTGTTCCATCTCCCAGGATCGAAGCTCCACTGACGAGTTCCGTCGATACCAGGTTGTCCTGAATCGCCTTGATGACCAGTTCTTCCTCGCCAACCAGGCGGTTTACAACCAGCCCAAACTTTCGGTCGCCCAGGCCGACAATCACGATGAAGAATTTGTTAGAAGTACCCTGGCCGCCGGGAACCAGTTCGCTGACGCGTACCAGCGTGATCAGTTGCTCCCGCAGTCGCAGGACTTCTGCGTTGTCAACGATATGTACGCTCTGCTCGGTTGCGCGCGTGATCTCGATGACCGAACTCAGCGGAACCGCAAAAATGCGTGTTCCGACGCGGAATAGCAGTGCTTTGATAATGGCAAGTGTGAGGGGCAGTGTGAGCCGGAACGTAGTACCCACTCCTGGGGCGCTGTCGATCGTGATCGTTCCCTTTAAACGCGCTAGTGTGTTGCGGACGACGTCCATCCCTACGCCACGCCCCGAAATTTCCGTCACGCGTTCTGCCGTTGTCACTCCCGATTCGAAAACCAGTTCTGCTTTCTCTGCGTCGTTTAAGCGGCTTGCCTGCTCTGCTGTAATGACACCGTTCTCGATGGCTTTCGCGACAACTCGCTCAATATTCAGACCACGGCCATCATCGGTGACTTCCAGCACAACATGATTGGCCTGGTGATAGGCGTTCAAACGGATAATGCCCTGCGCCTGCTTTCCGGCGGCAATGCGCTCTTGCGGTGTTTCGATGCCATGATCAGCTGCGTTACGCACGAGGTGGGCTAGTGGTTCGGCCAGCGCATCCAGTATGCCTTTGTCGAGATCGGTGTCGGCGCCGCTTACCGTCATGACGATGTCCTTGCCGCACGCCTTTGCCGTATCACGGACGAGGCGAGGGAAGCGGCGAAACAACTGATCGACAGGTACCATTCGGATCTTCATCACCGAGCGCTGTAACGCGTTCAGGACCTGCGACTGCTGTGCCATCGTGTCCAGCAGTTGCGTGCGTAAAGGATCTTTGGGGAAGCGCCTTCCAAATTCTGAGATGCTCTGGTAGAGCATCGATTTTCCGATGATCAACTCGCCAACGAGGTTCATCACCGCATCGATTCGTTCCGCGTCGACGCGAAGCGTGTCAGACCCATTTGTCGAAGTGGAGGGTCTCTTTGTCACGCTCTGTTTCGCCTCGAGATTTGTCCCGGTCGCCAGTGGCGTCGGTTCTGATTCGGTAATACCAAGTACGTCCTGCTCGGTCTCGGAATCCTCGTCGTCTTCATCTTCCAGGATCGCTGCAACCGGTTCCCACAGTGCAATCACTACACGGGACACGACCGCAGGTATATGCAACTTCTGCTCGAGCGTCTGTGGCGGAAGGGATGTGGCTACCGCGAATTCCATGACGTCCGGCATGGTATTGGGAGTGGCGTCTTCCGGATGTTGCGCCAGCACCGTTCCTGCCTGTTGCAGTACGTTCTGAATCAATTGGAGTGCCGCTCCGCGCATCGGGCACTGCGGATCGACACAAACCGCCACACTGTAGACCGGACGACCCCGATTGATGGCGTCGTTCATCCGCGCGCGATCGTACTCTGACCATTCAAATCGTGGCTTGAAATCGGCGCTGCTATTCGCATTCGGCGAGGCGAGCAGCTCGGCCACCATTTTGCGCAGCGGATCGCCGTCAGGAGGTTGCAAGTTTCCTCGATAGGCGGCCAGCATCGCATCGAACATGTCTGCGGCGCTTAAGACAATTTCCGCGAGTGCGTTGCCTTTTGCGGCGGCCATTTCGGGCGTGAGCACGTCTTCCAGCGTGTGTGAAAGCTCACTCAACTCGCGATAGCCACAGGCGGCGGAGTCGCCCTTCAACGTATGAACCGTACGGCGAATTCCGCGCACAATCTCCGTATCCCCGGGGTGTTGCTCCAATTGGAGTCCCTGGTCGTTTAACGCCTGCAGCAGTTCCTGCGCGCTCTCAAAGAAGAGCTGGCGGAGCTCTGCAGCACGTTCATCCGAGAAGAAACTCACAGCTCCACCTCGAGTCGTTGGTATGCGGTTCCATTATTCTGGTGAACCATCTTGAAGCGATCGGTCAAACCAAAGAGGCTTTCTGCGTGTCCAACGAAAAGGTACCCATCTGCGTTCAAGCAACGATAGAACTTGTCAATCAAGCGCTTCTGCTCGGCTTCGTCGAAGTAGATCATCACGTTGCGGCAGAAGATGAAGTCGTTACGCTGCGGCAGGAATTCCGTTTTCAGATTGTGGAAATCGAACTGAACTAGCTCGCGAACGTTTTTCTTAATTTTGTACGTGTCGCCGATCTTGTCGAAATAACGCAGCCGATACATATAGTCGATCGGCTCCATCTGCTGTTCGGTATAGACGCCTTCTTGCGCGGTGCGCAGTGCAGAGTAACTGATGTCTGACGCAACAATTTCCACCCGCCACGGCGGAGGAATCAGCGGCTTTGGTGTCGGCATGTCGAAGGGCAATGGGTTGCGCAGGTAGTAGTACGCGAGCGCATCGCAAATCTGCATGGCCAACGTGTAGGGTTCCTGGCCGGTAGAACATCCCGCGCTCCACACGCGTATCGTCCAATCCCGGCGATCCTGCTTCCGGTGCAGCATGTCTTCCAGAATTGTTTTTTGGAACAGCTCAAGCTGCGGTTTGTTCCGGAAAAAGCTGGTCTCGTTTACCGTGAGGATTTCGAGCAATGCCGAAAGCTCAGCCCTGCCTTCCCGGCTGGTGAGCAGACGGTAATAGCTGTAAAAGGAATCTAACCGGCAGGCCTTCAGGCGGCGTTGCAGGCGGTCCTGTAGAAAATGAGCGCGTCGCTCATCGAAATACATGCCGCATTCCTGGTACACCAGTGTCTGCAGCAGTTTCAGTTCTGGCTCAGTGAGCTGGATGGACGATGTCGCCATGCCTTCTCGCAATCCGTAAATAATCGAAATGGTTTACTTGCATTCGGGCGACCGGCTCTTTTGTGCCTTTTCGCCCACCCGACCCGCTACAGCGGGACTCGCTTTAACTTGCTGCGGCTTCTTCCAAAGCCTCGCCAATGCGGCGCAGTTCGCCCCGCGTGAGCACTTTCTGCAAATCCACCAGGATGATCAAACGATTATTCAGCTTGCCCACCCCAGTGACATACGTGATCTCATTTTCAGCGAAGACATTCGGCGGCGGCTCGACCTGCGCGACCGGCAGTTTCATGACCTCTGATGCCGCGTCCACTATCAAGCCGACGAGCTTGCCCGAGTTCTCCACCACGATCACACGATTCTTTTTGTGCGGTTGGATTTCCTTTTCACCAAACCGCTTGCGTAAGTCGACGACTGATATGATCTTGCCGCGCAGGTTGATCACGCCCTCCACGAATTCCGGGGTTTCCGGAACCTGCGTGATATCCGGTACGCGGACGATCTCGTGTACCAAAGAGACGGGAACGCCATAGGTCTCGCTCCCGATCTTGAAACCAACGATATGGAGGTCGTTATTCATGAAAAACCTCCGTCACTGTCTGGAGAACGCAAAGGCAGCGGTTTGTTCCTTGTTGTTGTTGTTGGAGCCGTTTCCGTTGCCGTATCCGTCTCCGTTTGTAAGGCCGGCGTAATCGAAAGCATTTGCACTTGTCCGGCGTTGTTGGGTCTGCTCCAGGGTAAAGCGATCCATGCTCTCCATCATCATGCGAGACATTTTGGTCATCTGTTCAGCGGAAGCGGCAAGTTCGGTCGAACCCGATGTGAATTGCTGTACCAGCTCGCGCATCCGCTCCATTGCCATTACGACGGCTTGTGCGCCCGAAGCCTGCTCTTCGACTGCCGAATTGATTTCATGTGTGATTTCGTTCAGCCGCGTAGTGGCTTTGGCGATCTGCGATGAGCCGTGCGACTGCTCATTCGTGGCGGCGCCAATTTCCTGCGCGAACTTGAACACTTCCGTTACCACGTTCGAGATCTTCTTCAGAGCGTTGTTCAGATCGGTGCCGAGAGACAGGCCTTCATTCACAATGTTCGTACTCTTGTCCATATTCTCGACTGCACGGCGTGCTTCCTTCTGCATACTCTGGATCAGCTCGGAAATTTCCTTCGTGGACTGAGCCGACTTCTCGGCGAGCTTCCGGACTTCATCCGCCACCACGGCGAAGCCAAGACCGTGCTCACCTGCTCGAGCAGCCTCGATAGCAGCATTCAATGCAAGCAAATTTGTTTGCTCGGCCATATCGTCGATTACCTCGATGATCTTGCCGATATCGTCAGCACGATGGCCGAGGACGTCGATGATTTCCGCCGAGGACTGAATGGAGTTGTTGATCCGGTTCAGGCCGTCGGTCGTCTTCTGCATTGTTCCAATGCCGCTCTGCACTTCTTCGCGGGACCGCTGCGAAATGTCGAGCAGGACTTTGGCGGTATCGGCAACGCGCTGAATCGAGGCCACCATCTCGTCGATCGAGGAGGACGTCTCGCTTACGCTCGAAGCCTGCATCTGCGTGTTCTTGACCATGTTCTGCACGTTGACGCTCATCTCATGCATAGTGCTGGTCACTTCATCAATCGAAGACGACGCCTGGACGCTGAGCTTGGCCGACTCTTCCGAAGCTGAGGCCACCTGGCTCGCTCCGCTGGAAACTTGTGAAGCACTGTCGCGCGTGCCGCTGACCATAGTGCGGAGGCCTTCCACCATTCGCATGAAGGCCAGGGCCAGGGTGTCGCGTCCCGATCGTGGGCGAACCTGGACGGTTAAGTCGCCGCGGGCAATCGCTTCGGAAACCGAGGCCATTTCGCGCAGATAGCCGACCATGTTGGAGAAGCTGCGCCCGAGTTGGCCGATCTCGTCCTGGCGTTGAATATCAATCTGGTGCTCAAGATCTCCCGAGTCGCCGATCTCCCGCGCCACACCCATCAGGTGGCTCAGTGGTTCCGTAATAGATTTCGCGGTTTTGAAGGCGACAACGATTCCGACGCCGAGCGCGATGAATGTTCCAATAATCGTGATTGCTAGCGTGATGTTGCCGGCAAAACTGTCACTTTTCTGTTCGTCATCTAATTGCTTTTGGTTCAGCTGCTCAAGTTGATCGATGACTTGAGCGGAATTTCGAGTAAAGGAGCCGGGGTCGAGCTGCAGATATTGAATCTGTAAATCAGCTACGGTCGCATTGCCACTATCAACTTGCTTGCGTTTTTCAAGCAGGGGGCGAGCAAATCCGTTCTCCCATTGCGTCTCGCTATCACCGAGCCTCGTCAAAAGCGTGCGCTGCTGATCGGAGTTCACTTTGCTGGCCGTCTCGCGAATCAGGTCCTGGGCTTTGCGGATGCCGTCGATCATATTGGTAACTTCTCGCGAGTCTCCGCTGAGCAGATAGTTAGCCAGGTATTGGCGATTCTCCATGATCTGATTACCGATCTTCTTGGTCGCCTGCCCCAGGTCCCACGCGTGTGTAGCCGAATCCCGGGCCGCATGCTCGCGTTCGACCGCGATAATATTTACCAGGCAGAGAACCACCACCGCCGCCAGGATGATTCCAAAATTGATGTACAGCCGCTTGCTGATTGTCATCGCTTCTCGCCTCCGCCAGTTCGCGCGATGGTTATCGCCCTCAGTTGGCTTTGCTACGGGTATTACTCTGCGCCGGCAAAGGTGAACTCCACCGTGGTGGTCGTTTCCTCAGAAGCCGGTTCGTACTTCCACTTCTTTACCGCCTCTACCGATGGTTCGATCAGAAGAGGATGGCCGCCCAACGGCTTTACGCTCTTTACATTGCCGTTCGGAGCGATCACGATCATGACCCTGACCTTCCCAGTTACGTTCATGCGCCGCGCCAGATCCGGATAATCCGGGCTAATCTTGATTCGTACCTTGCGGTCTTCCTCTGACCAGGCCCGATTGGGAGCAACCGCTGTCCCCGCCACTAACGCCAGAATTGCAACTATGAAGACTCGACGAAATGAAGTTGTGAACACAGCTCCTCCTGAGCTCACACAAAGAGAGTCATGAGAGACAATGCAAAGCGGCTGCCAGCTTGGGACGACAGTGCGGCACTTGCGGGAATTGAAGGTAAGTAACTGAAAACTAGTATGTTAGATGGAATATTCTGGTCTGCCCGGGCAACGACATCGCGCCAATATCACCCTGATTCGTCTCATTCCATCGTCATCTTTTGACATTCCATCTCAAGCTGAGAATCGTCTCGCGTTACCCCTTGGGCGACCCCGAGGGTAAATACCTTGACTCAAAATGAGATTGCAGAGTACTTTGCGGTTTCCGCCCTGCAGTTTGGGACCTTTGCGCCATGAGTGCCGGCCACAAAGCGCAGTTGTCTACACCATTGTCTTCAGAGCAATCCTTACAGCGTCTCCTGCTGGAATTATCGGAAGCCATGGCGCGCGGCGAGGACCTGATCCAATGCTTTGTCTCGCGTTTGGGACAATTGCTGCCCGCCGAAACCGTGCTGTTGCTCCAAAGAGCCGGCAGTCACTATGTCGCCGCGGCGGTTCGCTCCAGCAGCAAAGAAACTGAACTCAGAATCGGCCAGGCGTTCCAAGACGGCCGTGCTGCCGTTCTGGCGCATTTGGCCGATCAGGCTATTGCCGCCGGAAGCAGTATTGTCGTGACAGTGAGCAGCCTCACTATTCCCGCGGACTTTGTATTTCCGTCCGGTGAGATTCTCGTCGTGCCTATGCATGTTCGCCAGCAAATGGGGGTTTTGTTGGTGCATGCCCGCCAGTCGGGTGCGTTTTCCGAGCGGGAGAAGAATCTCGCATCGGTGATTGCCGGCTTTGCTGGCCTGGCATTGGCGAACGCCGATCTCTACGCAACCGCAACCGAGCGGTCTCGCGAACTGCAGCAACTTCTGGAGATCACTTCGGAGTTGAGCGTTGTCGCCGACATGGACGAATTCTTTCGCAAGTTCGTGGTGCGAGCCGCGGAGTTTCTGTCTTTCACCCGGGCTGCCATCGGACTGGTGGAAGGAAACCATTGTGTTATCCGCTGGATGGCGGAGAAGGGAACAGCCAGGCCAACGAACCTGCGTCTCGCCGAGGCATTCTCGAAGCGCATGCTCGCCAGCGCAGAACCGATCTACAGCGATAATGCCTCGAATCTGCCGGATTTGGATGCCCACACCGCCGCCCAATTGAGCATCAGGCAGTACCTTTCGGTACCCTTGCTGGATGGGGGGCGCCACCCGATCGGCCTCCTAGCCGTCTTCGACCGGCGTGATGAGGCTGCCATCTCGAGCGAAGACATGCGCCGGGCGAAAGCGCTGGCCGCAGAAGTCGCGGTCGTATTGGAAGCAGCGCACAACCTGCACGTTTCTGAACAGCACCGCAAACGCTCCGAGGACTTGATGAACTTGGCGCTGGAGCTGAATTCTTCGCTGCGCCTGCCGGAGTTTGTCCGAAGTTTTACACGACGTGCAGCGGAGATGCTGGGTGCCCGCGTTTCTTTGTTGGCGCTTGCTCAACGCACATCCGTGGAAGTGGTGGTCGTTCACGATGATCTCAAGAGCCTCGATCGCGGTATGGTACGCCGCCTGAATGTTGCGCTGACGGACCTTGCCGCACAGTCCAACGAACCTATCAGTTCCGGGTCGGCGGACACATTGATCGGCTCCTCACTGGCAGCAGCCCTCGGCTGGAATGAGCTGACGCTAGCCCGGTTGCGCGGCAGCGACAACGAGTTAATCGGAATCCTCTGCTTAATCGATCGTACGGAGAAGCTTTCTACCGTCGATCACAATTTAATCAAGGCGCTGTCGGCGCACGCCTCCGTGGCCCTGGAGAACTCACGCCTGTTTACCAGGATGGACCAGGCGAATCGCCATTGGGTCGAAATTTTCGATTCCATTACGGACTTCATCGTCGTACACGACGAAACTAACAACGTTCTGAGAGTGAATCGCAGCCTCGCTGATTTCATCGGCGTACGACCTGCCGAATTGATCGGCATCAGCATGCGGGCGCTGGTTGCGATGGCGGCCGATAGCAGCACCCAGCCGTGTCCCTTCTGCCGTGTTGGCCTTGATGGAGCCGATGAATACATTCATCCGGTCCTCGAACGCACGTACCTGGTTTCGACATCGCGAATTCACGGTTCACTCAACGAAGGTTTTCAGACCATCCATGTTCTAAAAGACATCACCGATCGCCGCGAGGCCGAGCGCCGTTATCGCGAGCTGTTCGATACCATCCAGGAGGGGCTGTTCTTCTCTACGCCGGAGGGGCGGTTCATCGAAGTCAATGACGCGCTAGTGCGAATGCTTGGCTATGACAATCGAGAAGAGTTACTGCACATTGACATAACCACTCAACTCTATCTCTCTCCGCCGCAGCGAGACCAGTTCCGGCGGGAAATCGAAAGAACCGGGACGCTGCGAAATTTCGAAGAAACATTGCGCCGCAAAGATGGATCACTGATTCATACCCTCCAGAATGCCTTTGCAGTGCGCGATTCTCAAGGGCGCACGATCCAGTACCGCGGATTAATTCTCGACGTAACCGAACAAAAAGTGTTCCAGGTGGAATTGCAGCGGCAGCGCGACTTCAATAGCAAAATCCTGAATGCTACCCAGAGCATGATCCTCGTCGTAGATACGGCAGGCCTTATCAGTTACGCAAACCGGCGTTGTTTTGAGGCTGGCGGCTATCGGCACGAACAGCTTCTCGGTTCGCGCTTATCCGACCTGGTACCTCCGCAGAAGCGCGACGGGTTCGTGGAAGCACTGGAGAGCACGATTCAAGGTCACCAGGTCGACAACCTCGAGATGCCAATCCTGCTTGGGCGCGGACGAGCGGCACAGTTCGCGGTAAACATGAGTCCGATGCGCGATGAGAGCGGTGCGGTCACGAGCATAGTGGTGGTAATGACCGATATCACGGACGCCGCGATGTTGCAGGCCAAACTCATGCACACCGAGAAGATGGCTGCCGTGGGCCAGTTGGTTTCGGGTGTGGCGCACGAGGTAAATAACCCATTGACCGCGATCCTCGGCTTCGCGGATTTGCTGAACGACCATCCTGATGTCCCCGAATTTGCCAAGGCGGACCTTCGCGTAATCCTTGAAGAAGCACAGCGCACAAAACAGATTGTGCAGAACTTGCTCAGCTTTGCTCGCCAGATGCCGCCGCAGCGTAAGCCTCTGCGCGTTAATGCAATCCTGCGTCAGACGCTCGCACTCAGGGCGTACGATCTTTCCAACCGCGGTGTGCGCATTGTGGAGAAGTTTGATCCGGAACTGCCCGAGGTTGTGGGCGACGGACACCAGATTCAGCAGGTATTCCTGAACATTCTCAACAATGCCTACGATGCCGTGAACGAAAGTAGCGGTCCCGGTCAGATCGAAATTGAAACATCGCACGCGAACGGCTTTGCCGAGATCATCTTCCGGGACAACGGTCCGGGAATCACTTATCCGGAGCGCATCTTCGATCCGTTTTTCACGACGAAGGAAGTAGGCAAGGGTACTGGGCTTGGGCTCAGCATCTGCTATGGCATCGTTCGCGAACATGCGGGCGAGATCCTGTGCCACAACAACCCGGATAGCCCGGGTGCGGTTTTCACGGTTCGACTACCGCTCGCTTCTGAACGTGTACCGTCCCACGTTATGGGAGCCCTGAAATGAGCTTTGCCTCGGCAGCAGCCCGCTCGCTTCCAATTCTGCTAATCGAAGACGAGCCGTCGGTGTTGTCTTTCGTACGAACGGCACTGGAAAGAACGGGCTACTCCGTAACCGCGGTTACAAGCGGAGCGCAGGCGTTGGAATTGCTTCAGTCCGGCGATTTCATGGGGATCGTTTCCGATATGCGCACGCCGGGAGGCGTCGATGGCTCGGATGTGCATGCATGGTTGTCGGCGAACCGCCCGGAATTGGTGTTGCGCCTTATTTTTATAACCGGCGACATCGTGAATGAGGATACCGCTGCGACGCTGCGGCAGACGGGCGCACCCTGCGTAGAAAAGCCATTTCGTATTTCGCAACTGCTAGACGTGGTTCGTAAGGTCATGGGAACCCCGCAATGAGTGATGATTTTCAAGTTCGTTTTTTGATCGTGGATGACGAGCAAAGCATTCGCAAGCTGTGCATGACCATTGGATCATCTCTTGGGTTCCATTGTCTGGAAGCGGAGAGCGCCGAGGCTGCGTTGGCTCTCCTGGAGACGGAATCCCCAGATATCGCCCTGGTCGACCGACGTTTGCCGAACATGTCGGGCGATGACTTGCTCCGTCAAGCCAAGGCGCTGCTTCCTCGTACCGAATTCGCAATCATCACGGGTCATGGATCCATCGAGTCTGCTGTCGAAGCTATGAAGCTCGGCGCCTACGACTACATCACCAAGCCGTTCGGAGCGGGGCAACTGAAACTGCTGCTGCAGAGGATGAAAGATAAGGTCCGCCTGGTTGCGGAAAACGAATACTTGCGGCAGGTCGTCAGCAACGAGATGGAATTGAACGTTATTGACGGCACCTCGGCAAAAATACAAGACGTCTTGCGCATGATCTCGCGCCTGAAGGACACGCGTACTCCGGTACTCATCGTCGGGGAAAGTGGGACTGGAAAGGAATTGGTCGCGCGAGCCATTCACTTTCGTGGCTCTTTGCGCAAACGACCCTTCGTTGCTGTGGATTGCGGATCTCTAGTTCCTACACTGATCGAAAGCGAGTTGTTCGGCTATGAGCGAGGTGCCTTCACTGGGGCTTTGAAATCGAAAGAAGGATTATTCGTAGCCGCAAATGGTGGAACGATATTCCTGGACGAGATCGGCGAATTGCCACTTGAAATGCAAGCCAAACTTCTCCGCGTATTGCAGGAAAAAGAGATTCGTCCGGTTGGCAGCAATCAGCGGCATAAAATTGACGTGCGCGTAATCGCCGCCACGAACCGCGATTTGGAAGCCGCTTATCGAGCAGGCACTTTCCGCAAAGACCTCTACTTCCGATTGAATGTCGTAACGATTGCTCTTCCGCCTTTGCGCGAGCGCCGCTCCGACATTCCCGCGTTGATCCAGGCTTTTCTCGCTCGCTACGCCCCGAATCACAAGATCACGCTTACAACCGCAGCGATGAATTCGTTCCTGCAATATGAATGGCCAGGCAATGTTCGTGAGTTAGAGAATTGCATCGAACGAGCGGTGGCGCTTGGTAACGGAAACGTGATCGATGTGCAAGACCTTCCGCCTTCCATCCGATCCGCTTCGCCGGAACCGGTGAGCCGCCCGGAAGGCGCGCCTGCTGCCAGCAATCTGGAGGACCTGGAAAAGGAAACAATACGGCGAGTCTTCGAACAGGCCAAAGGAGATAAAGTGCTGGCGGGAAGGCTGCTCGGCATCAGCCGTGCGACACTCTATCGTAAGTTGAAGCGGTACAACATTGATTTTGCAGAACTGAAATCAACCGCCGCCGCCTCGCCGAACTAATCCGCTTACCTTAATACTTTCGAAAGTAGGCGATGCGGCAAAAGGCTATCCCGCCCGCAGCTGTTTGCATCCTAACTGCCTGCCACTTCGGGGAGAAAACGAGGAGAATTGAGCATGAAGAAGGTTTTTGCGTTAGTGATCGCGAGCGCTCTGTCGGGCTTCTGCTTCGCGCAGGGCACCGCCGGCAGTGCAACAGGAAACTCCCAGACAGGCACGTCCGGATCGGTAGGAGCGCAGTCCGGTTCCAGTTCGACTGATACAGGCACGCAGGGCAGCACGAGCACCGAACAGACCCGGACCAAGAGCAAGAAGCATAAGAAACATCACAAAGGTAGCAGCAGCAACACTGGTACGAGTTCCAGCGGAAGCGGGTCGATGGGTTCCAGCACTGGATCGGGCGGCACCGGATCGACCGGCACCAGTGGCACTGGCAGCACCACGACTCCTCCCCAGAAGTAATTGTCAGATTCAGAGTTCCATTAGGTGCGGGCGTTGCCTGCACCTTTATTTTTGCCGCTCGTCGCCGCCGCTGCATGTTCAGCCATCACAGAATTTCCTAATTCCCGCCGATACATTCAGAGATAGTTACGGAGCCTTGCGCATGTGTCTCGCGATTCCCGGGAAAATTGTCTCGATTGAAGACGCTGCAGGTCTGAGGCAGGCGCGTGTTCAATTTGGAGGCATCATCCGCGAAGCTTCGCTGGAACTCGTTCCTGAGGCACAGATAGGTGATTACGTTCTCGTACACGTCGGCTTTGCTATCAGCCGGATCGACGAGGACGAGGCAAAGCAAACGCTCGCCGATTTGGAGCAAATGGCACGGCTGACCGAAGAGGTTGGTGCCGATGAGATGCCAGAACATTCCGTGCAGAATGGTCCGTCGCGGCAATGAGATATATTGACGAGTTTCGCGACCCCCGCCTTGCCAAGTCTCTCATTGCAGATATTGTGCGGCACGTCACCCGCCCGTGGGTGCTGATGGAAATTTGCGGCGGGCAGACACACACGCTGGTCCGCTATGGTTTCGACGAATTGCTGCCCAGATACATCGAGTTGGTTCACGGTCCTGGTTGTCCGGTGTGCGTTACTCCACTGGACAGGGTGGACAAGGCGATCGCAATCGCCTCGCGTCCCGATGTGATCTTCGTTTCTTATGGCGACATGCTGCGCGTGCCGGGGTCGAAGAGCGATCTCTTCCAGGTGAAAGCCGCAGGAGGCGACGTTCGCGTTGTTTATTCTCCCTGCGAAGCCGTCAAGATTGCGGAGGCAAATCCTGATCGCCAGATTGTTTTCTTTGGCGTTGGTTTCGAAACAACAGCTCCCGCGCATGCATTGACGGTCTTGCAAGCCCACCGACTTGGTCTGTTGAACTTTTCTTTGTTGGCGTCGCACGTGCTGGTTCCTCCGGCTATCGAGACTTTGCTGCAATCGCCAAGGAACCGGGTACAAGGATTCATTGCGCCGGGACATGTCTGCACAATTGTCGGTTACAAGGAATATGAGCAGCTCGCCGCTCGCCATCACGTTCCAATCGTGGTTGGCGGATTTGAACCTACCGATCTGCTGGAAGCAATTCGCGAATTGATTCTGCAACTGGAAACAGGCCGCGCGGAAGTAGTCAATCAGTACGCGCGATCGGTTTCTCGCGCGGGAAATCTCGCCGCGCAACAGGCAATCGAGTTGGTATTCGAGAGGTGCGACCGAAGGTGGCGCGGTATTGGCTTTATTCCAAAGAGCGGAATGCGTATTCGTGCGGAGTTTGCGCAGTACGATGCGGAGCGGGTGTTCGGCATCGAGGAGAGCGGTGCGGAAGAGGCTTCGGAATGCATTGCCGCTGATGTGCTGATGGGATTGAAAAAGCCGATGGATTGCCCGGCGTTCGGAAGTGTCTGCGTCCCAGAATCACCTCTAGGTGCACCGATGGTTTCTTCAGAAGGTGCCTGCGCCGCGTATTACCGTTATCGTCGGCACGAAACACAAGCGAGCGGCGAGGTCCATTAATGTCGAAGTTTCCCGAATTCGATGGTGTGCTCACTTGCCCAGTTTCGGTGGGAGTCTCGGAGCGAATTCTGCTTGGGCACGGCAGCGGTGGCAGACTGTCGGCGGAACTAATCCAGTCGGTTTTCCTGCCTGCCTTTGACAACACAGCATTGAATCACTTGAACGATCAGGCCATTGTAGATTTTGCTGGCAAGCAGCTCGCCATTACCACCGATACATTCGTTGTGAAGCCGCTTTTTTTCCCTGGTGGCGACATCGGCTCGCTAGCCGTGCACGGCACCATCAATGATTTGGCTATGGGCGGCGTGCAACCTCTCTATCTCTCGGTCGCTTTTATTTTGGAAGAAGGATTGGAGATCGATGCTCTTCGACGGGTCGTAACGTCTTTGCAGCGCGCAGCCGAAGAAGCCGGGGTACAGGTAGTCACCGGTGATACAAAGGTCGTCGAGAAAGGTCATGGGGACGGCCTGTTCATCAACACTACGGGAATCGGTATCGTGCCGGGCAGACTGCATCTTTCGGCCGATCAGGCAACTCCGGGTGATCGAGTGATTCTCAGCGGTCCGATTGGCGATCATGGCATTGCCATTCTCGCGCAGCGCGAGGGACTGTCCTTCGAAACCACCATTCAAAGCGACTCCGCGGCACTTCATACCCTGGTTCGGGCGATGCTGCAAGGAGTGCCATCAGGTGCGATCCGTTGCATGCGCGATCCCACCCGAGGCGGCCTTTCCAGTACTGCAAATGAAATAGCCGCTCAATCGAAAGTTGGTATCGTCCTCCAAGAGGAGAAGATTCCGGTTCGCGAAGAAGTGCGCGGGGCATGCGAGCTCCTTGGTTTGGATCCGTTGTATGTCGCTAACGAGGGCAAGCTTGTTGCAGTGGTGGATCCGGCTGCTGCGGAGGCTGTGTTAAAAGCGATGAGGGCGCATCCGTTAGGTCGCGAAGCTTGCATTATCGGAACAGTGACAGAGTCGAACCGCGGAACCGTGGTGATGCGAACTGCGTTCGGCACCATGCGCATCGTGGACATGCTTCCTGGTGATCAGTTACCGAGAATCTGCTAAAGCCATGCACGAACTCTCCATCGCCGAATCAATCCTGGATGCTGTCGAACGACAGGCGGCGGATCATCCGGACGCACGCTTCCACAAGATAGGCTTGCGTATCGGTGAGCTCTCCGGCATCGACGCCGATGCTCTGAACTTCAGCTGGCACGCCGTTACCCAGGACACCAGCTATCAGCAGACGGCATTAGAGATTGAATTCTGTCCACGACGCCACCGCTGTGAGCAGTGCGGGCAGCAATTCACCGTCCACGATTACCGGACAGATTGTCCACGATGCAGGGACACGAACACCACTTGCATCGGTGGGGAAGAATTGGATATCGCTTACTTGGAAGTGGAGGAGTAATGACTACCCGAGTGCCAGTAGAGAAGAAGGTCCTGAATGAGAATCAAATTGTGGCGAATGAACTGCGCGACCGCTTCCGCGAAAACGCGGTTTTTTGTCTAAATCTGATCAGCTCGCCTGGGTCGGGCAAAACAACGCTATTGGAGAAGACTCTCGACCGGCTCCCGCGTAATACCCGTGTTGCGGTGCTTGCGGGTGATATCCAGACAGAGAACGACGCCAATCGTTTGAAGCGGAGCGGCTTCCCAGTGAAGCAAATTACCACCGGCGGCACTTGTCATCTTGATGCCCGCATGGTTCAGAAACATCTCGAAGACTGGCCACTCGAGGACATTGATATTCTGCTGATCGAGAACGTCGGCAACTTGGTGTGTCCGTCAAGTTACGACCTGGGCGAGGCAGCAAAAGTTGTGCTGCTAAGCGTTACAGAAGGCGAAGATAAGCCGCTCAAATATCCGTCGATTTTTTTCAAGTCCGAGTTAGTCGTGATCACCAAGCTCGATCTTCTGCCCCACGTGCCTTTCGACCTGGCAAAAGCGCGGGAAAATTGTCTACGAGTTCATCCCGGTGTAGAGATCGTGGAAGTCGCCGCCATCAACGAGGCGGGTCTGGATCAATGGATGACGTGGCTGCGTAAGCGCCAGGATGCCACGTCGAAAAGCCGCACTGCCGTTCTGATTAATTAAGTTGCGAATGGACGGCCTTGCCATGGGAAGCCACTCACGTGGAGATTGCGACATCGACAGTTCGCCGGAAATTTGAGATCACTGGCATTGTGCAAGGTGTGGGTTTCCGACCCTTCGTTTATCGTCTCGCGACTGAATCTCGGCTCTCCGGACACGTTCTCAACGATTCACGAGGCGTGCAAATTGAAGTTCAGGGCCCGCCAGAGTCAATTGAAGCCTTTGCTGCGCGTATTCGCAATGAAGTCCCGCCGCTTGCCCGAATAACCAGCTTTTCCGCCTTTGAAGTTGCCCTGGATCCACGGCCTGATGGCTTCCGAATTGTCGAGAGCCGTTCCGGCTCAGAGCAGCGTGTCCTCATCTCGCCAGATATTGGAACCTGCGACGATTGTCTTTGCGAACTGCTTGATCCAGATGATCGACGGTACCATTATCCCTTTATCAATTGCACAAATTGCGGGCCTCGATTCACTATCGTTCGCGATATTCCCTACGACCGGGCACTTACGACAATGTCAGTGTTTTCAATGTGTCCGGATTGCCAGCAGGAATATAACGACCCGACGAACCGGCGCTTTCATGCGCAGCCGAATGCCTGTTGGAAATGCGGACCGAAGCTGCGGGTTGTAGCGAATAATGCTGATGGAACTTCAGCCCGAGATGAACCTGATAGGCCGCTTCGAGCAACCGTCGATCAGCTTCGCGCGGGTCGCATCGCCGCTATAAAGGGACTTGGTGGTTTTCATCTAGCCGTCGACGCTACTAATGTTGCAGCGGTAGAACGCTTGCGGATTCGCAAACACCGTATCGAGAAGCCGCTCGCGGTCATGGTTCCGGACATCGCGACCGCCGAGCGCTTCTGCGAGGTCGACGAAAAGTCGCGACAGTCGTTACTCGGCCCCGAGCGGCCCATTGTACTGTTGCAGAAACGCGAAGGCATCGAGATTGCCGAAGCGGTGGCGCCGGGAAATCGAGAGCTTGGCATTTTTCTTCCTTACACTCCGCTGCATCACCTGCTCTTTACGGAAGGCAGCTTTTCTGCGCTGGTGATGACGAGCGCGAACCTCAGCGAGGAGCCCATCTGCATTGAGAACGATGAAGCGCTGCGCCGTCTAGCTGAAATTGCCGACTGCTTTCTGTTTCACGATCGTGAAATCCTGATTCGCAGCGATGATTCAGTCCTTCGAGTTGTTGACGGTCGCCCACGCCAGATACGCCGCTCGCGCGGATTCGTGCCTGTGCCGGTTTTCGTCGATCATCACCTGCCAAGCATTCTCGCTGTCGGAGGACAACTGAAGAACACAATCTGCTACGCGCAAGGAACTACGGCCTTCCTGAGCCAGCATATTGGCGACCTGGAGAACCTCGAAAGCTACGGGTTCTTTGGCGAAGCCGTGCAGCACCTCGGCCAGATTCTGGAGATGCACCCTCGGACCGTCGCTCACGACCTTCACCCTGGATACTTCTCGACCCAGTGGGCGCTAAAGCAGAAAGGAGTGAATCTGGTCGGCGTACAGCATCACCACGCACACATTGCCAGTTGCATGGCGGAAAATCATCTCGACGGCGAGGTCATTGGTTTTGCACTGGACGGCACCGGCTATGGCACCGATGGCCATATCTGGGGTGGGGAAGTGCTCATTGCCGATTATGCCGCCTTCAAGCGTACTGCGCACTTTGAATATGTGCCGATGGCCGGAGGTGAAGCCGCGATTCGCGAGCCCTGGCGTATGGCCGTAAGTTATCTCTGGCATCACTTCGGAAGATGCTTCATCAAGCGTGATCTGCGATTTCTTCGACCACAGAGCCCGCGATCGATCGAGGTCATGTGCCAAGCATTGGAAAAAGGAATCAACTCGCCGCTCACATCGAGCGTCGGGCGCCTCTTCGACGCTGTATCCGCAGTTTGCGGTGTTCGTTCCACGGTGAGTTACGAGGGGCAAGCAGCAATCGAGTTGGAGATGCAGATCGGCAATGCAGTCGAAGAATCCGCGTATCGAATCGATCTGGAAGAAGGAGACGGTTGTACTCTATTCAAGACTGGTCCGCTATTTGAGGCGATTCTTTTCGATATTGCCGATGAGCTTCCGATCAGCTTGGTCAGTTCTCGTTTCCACAACGCCATCGTTAATGTGCTACTCGAGGCCGCACTGCGGCTCCGGGAACGCACCGGACTAAACCGCGTTTGCTTGAGCGGAGGAACCTTTCAGAACGTTTATTTGTTCACACATCTGCAGGGGCGGCTGCGTGGTGCCGGTTTCGAAGTGTACTCGCACTCGGAAGTTCCAGCGAGCGATGGCGGAATCAGTCTGGGTCAAGCCATGATAGCGGCGCACCAGGTTCGCGCGGACCAGAAACACTGAAATAAAATCATTGCGTGCAATTCGAACTTACAGGTATAGAAGCTCGCGTTCTCGGATCTCTCGCCGAGAAAGAAACAACCACTCCCGATTACTATCCTCTTTCTCTGAATGCGCTGGTCAACGCCTGCAACCAGAAATCGAATCGCGATCCTGTCATGAATGTGGACGAAGATGCGGTTCGTGATGCACTCGATTCACTAAGCGGCAAAGGGCTAGCCACTGCAGCGAGCAGCGCCGAAAGTCGTGTAACCAAGTACGAGCATCGACTTCAGGAAGTTTTCAACTTTACTCGCGGTGAGGCTGCGATTATGTGCGCATTGCTCTTGCGAGGTCCGCAGACGCCCGGCGAATTGCGCGGTCACACTGAGAGGATGTATCAGTTTGCCGAGCTGGCGGACGTGCAGAGCACTCTTCAGCGCCTGATGCAGCGTGAGGAGCCTTTAGTTCACGTTCTTCCTCGTCAACCGGGAACCAAGGAGGCGCGCTATATGCACCTGCTTTCGGGGGAGAACGTCGCCCAAGCGCCTCAGACGACGACGGAAGTGAGCCCCGCCGATGTTGACCGCATTTCGCGCCTGGAGGACACGGTGCAAGCACTGCAATCGGAACTGGCCGACGTGAAAGCACAGCTCGCAGCATTTCGCAGACAATTCGAATAGCTTATTCGTGAACGCCCAACTGCCAGAACAGGAATGACCAGATGTCCGTCCAGTCCTCCACTTGCTTTGCAATCGGCTTATCCAATCCGTGTCCAGCTTTCGTGTCCACTTCGAGCAGAATTGGATTGGATCCGCCATTCGCCGCTTGTAGACGCGCTGCCATCTTCTTCGCGTGCATTGGATCCACGCGCGTATCCGTATCGGCCGTCATGATCAAAGTCGCCGGATATTTCGTTCCATCGACCACATGATGGTAGGGCGAATATGCATATAGCCACTTAAACTGCTCGGGATCATCCGCTGACCCGTATTCCGGAATCCATAGCTTGGCTATCTGGAAATTCTGATAACGCAGCATATCGAGCAACGGCACCTGGCAGACGACTGCCTTGAACAATTCGGGATGCTGCGTCAGTGCGGCGCCGACCAGCAAACCTCCGTTGCTGCGACCACGAATTCCGAGATGATCGGTGTCCGTGTATTTCTGCGCGATCAGGTACTCGGCCGCTGCGGCGAAGTCGTCAAACACGTTCTGCTTGTTGCCGAGCATGCCTGCGGCATGCCACTTCTCGCCGAACTCGCTGCCACCTCGAAGGTTTGCGTCGGCATAGACGCCGCCGTGCTCCAGCCAGATGAAGATCGCGCGCTCAAAGCTCGGCGTGCGGCTCAGGTTGAAGCCGCCGTATCCCGTCAGAAGCGTCGGGTTTTTGCCATTCAGCACCAGTCCCTTTTTGCTGACGATGAACATGGGCACGCGTGTGCCATCGTTGGAATGGAACCAGACCTGCTTCACTTCATACTGCTTCGAATCGATCGGCGCATTCACCTTCGCCCATTCCGAGGTCTTTTTACTCGCGATCTCATATCTCAGAATCGTCGGCGGGATCGTATACGACTGAAATTCCAAGAATGCTTCCTTGCCATTTGCTTCGCCCTGCAGCCCCGACACTTTTCCCAGCGTAGGGAGCTTAACTTCGTTGATCAGCTTTCCATCGAGTCCGAATACCTTTACATGCGAAGTCGCATCCTGCTCGTATTCAGCGACGATCTCTCCTCCCACAATGCGGAATTCTTTCAGGACGGCATCTGTCTCCGGGATAATCTCGCGCCAGTTTTTGCGGTCGGGATGTTCTGCGGCTGCGACGCATAGGCGGAACATCGGCGCTCCGTCGTTCGTCATGATGTAGACATTTCCACGGAATGTCTTGGCTTCGTAAAGGTGCGGCGCGCCGGCAACGACGGTTGTAGGCGGCGCCTCGCTCGTGGTGTCCTTTAGAAAGACTTCGCTCTTCGCCCAACCCTGCTCCACGTTGATCGCGAGCCAGCGGCCATTTTCAGAAAGATCAAGGTTCGGCCAGTCCTGCGCGTCGCGACCAGCGCCAAAGATCAGCGGGTCCTTTTCCGGATAGCTGCCCAAGGCGTGATAGAAAACGTGGCGGTTGTACATTTCCTGTCCGCGCGGAACTTCGCCCGGTTTTGGATAGCGCGTGTAATAGAAGCCCGTGCCGTCGGGCCTCCACTGCAGGCTGGCGGCGCGGGTGCGCTCGATGGTATCGCGGAGAAGTTTGCCGGTGGCCGTCTCAATCACGTGCAGAGTGCTCAGCTCAGATCCGCTCGGCGAAGTACCGTAAGCGACGTACCTGCCATCGTGGCTCGGAAAAAACCAGTCCAGCGCAATGGTGCCGTCCGCCGCCTGCCGGTTCACATCGACCAGTACGCGGTCTTTTCCATTCACGCCCTCGCGAACATACAGCACCGGCTGATTCTGCGTGCCCTCACGGCGCTCGTAGAAATAAGAACCGCCACCCGTTTTCGGCGACCTCACATTGCCGATTTCCAGCAACTGTTGCAGGCGCGCGTGGATCTTGTCGCGCCCAGGCAGCGGATCGAGCACGCTGCGCGTGTACGCCGCCTCTTCCGCGACGAACTGCTGAGTCTCCGGACTGCGCGCATTTTCCAGCCAGCGGTAAGGGTCGGGGATCTTCACCCCGTACAGATCGTCGACGACGTTGTCCTTGCGCGCTTTTGGGGGTTTTAGCGCTGTCTTTGGAATGGACGAGCCAGCACCGGATTTGTCGGTGGAACTGATGGCGGCGAACAGTAGCAAGGAAGAGAAGAAGATGAAGAAAAAAGTCATGAGCGCGAAACTGCTTCGCATGGCAACTCCCAATGGAAGCGCAGGATTGGACTTTCAAAGAGCAATGAAAGAGGTTAACAGAAATCCTTGTACCTGCGGGCAGCCGCCCACTGCTGGAAACCTATGCCATTACCAATGCAGAGGGAAAGCTAGTGAACGCGAGTGGGGATCAGCTACACGATCTCCGTGCACCCTGACGATCTCTTTGACCCTGATGATCTCTTTGACCCTGACGCAGGAATCCGTTATAAATAGGTAGGCTTTTCCACAAAGCCCGACAACCTTAGCGCGTGCGCCGCACCCTGCGCACAGACACTCCTCAGTAGCTCAATGGCAGAGCATCCGGCTGTTAACCGGAGGGTTGTAGGTTCGAGTCCTACCTGAGGAGCCATTCTTTCTTTGGGTTACGCGACCCAGCAATCAGCTAAAAATCAGTTTGCCGGGCCGTCCAGCGCTAGGCCCACAACCTTGCGGTGAGCCTACTCCATTTCGTCCGTCACCACGTCGCCGTAGATGTTCATTGTCGTTCTGATGTCGGCGTGCCGCATCATCTTCTGCTGAACCGCTATCGGCGTCCCGACCGCATCGAGCCACGACCGGTACGTATGACGGAACGCATGGGTCCCAAGCGCCCCGATTCCCGCCGCGCTCGCTGCCCGCTGCAATTCGCGCCAGAAGCCGCTGTCGGTGTACGGCAACCGGCCCAGTTGAACGGGAGAGGCAAAAATCCAATCGCCATCAGCCGAAAACTTGGTCGTTTGCTTCCACCGTTTCAGCACTTCCAGCAAGTCCGAATCTAGCGGCATCGTTCTGCGAGAACCGGCCGTTTTCACTTCATCCACCTTCTGCGCCACGATTCGGCGCTCGATGGTGATCGCCTGGTTCAACCAATCGACATCACTCCAGCGCAAGGCGAGCAATTCCGAGACCCGCAGTCCGAGACAAACTGCCACCCGCGCCATCGTGCGGAACGGATCGTGCAACTGCGCAGCGAGTTTCTGGAACTCTTCCACTTTCAGGCTGCGCGGCTGCTTGATGCGCTTGCTGGCTCCACGGACCCGGACAAGATCAATTGGGTTACGAGCGACCTCCATGATCCCCGACCACATGGCGAAGTCCACCAGCGTCCGCAGCATGTGTCGGACGTGCGAACGGCTCTTGGGTGAGAGATCGAGCTGCTTGATCCACAGTTCGGCCTCTCGCGGCTGAATATCCGTTACGGGGCGTTTTCCCCAGTACGGAACGATGTGGTTCATCAACCACGCGCGATACACGCGAGCCGTGTTGGATCGCGTTGGCAGCTTCTCCAGTTCGTACCGCTCAGCCAGTTGCTCGACCGTTAGCACGTTTGGCGTCTCCTCCCGAACCGACGCCTTTACCGCTTCGGCCACGCGCCACGCCGCCGCTTTTGTCGGATAGTCGCGGAGCGAGCCGATCAGCTTTGAGCGCCGGTGTCCGTCCTCGCACCAGAGGTAATGCCACGTCTTGTTGCGTCTGTTGAATACGACAGACCCTTGCTTATGCCGTGCTCGTTTCATTGGACTCCTTTCGTTACGAGCACGGACGGCGAGATCGAGCATAGCACGGGTTTTCCGAACACTGCGGCGTCCAGTTCGGCGCGAAGGTAGCGCCACACGTGACGGCGACCGCCAGAAAGCGCGTATCCCTTGATCTTGCCCTGGCGCGTCCACAGCAGCAGAGTCCGGGTCTTGATCTTCAAGTGCTCCGCCGCTTCCCTGGCTGTGAGCCATTCGGTGTGCTCTTGAGGCTGCAATGACCGCTTCTCAAGGCGCTCCACTGATTGCATCGAAACCAACTCGCCTTTTCTCGACATTTTTCATCTCCAAAACTGAATTTGGTTTTGGGTCGGTAAGGGTGGAAGAAGGAAGAGTGGTTTCAACCGAATGGGTAAGGGAGCGTGGAAATGGCCAAGGGTGAATGGAAGAAATGGATAAAGGGGAAGGGACCCCGCCCTGTGGATCAATGGGCCGCCTGCGGCGGGCTGCCGCCCGCCGCAGGCAGAAGGTTTGTGTTTACGGCTGAGCGGTCTTTGTTTGTGAATTGGTCCTGAAATAATGGATCGGTCTGCTTTTTAGTTCTAAATCGACGATGTGGATTGTTGAGGCGGAAATACTCGCTCGTATCGAGCCCGATCCATGGCGGCGATAATGGTCAGCAGGTTACGTGCCTGCTTGAAGCAATCCGCCGCGTCTAGCTTGCCGAAGTCCACCTTGCCCGAATGAAGAATCCTATTTCGTCGCCCGAATAGCTGTTCCACAAAGACTTTCTTTGGTGATGTGCTGTTCGAGGCTGCTTGGATGCCGGCGAATCGTTTCGTCAAAGTTGCATCGCCTGAAACAAACGCATCGAAATCGATCCGCGTCATCAGCTTAGAAAAATTGTCCAGCTTCTGCGTAACGGCGTACCAGCGACGGAACTCGTTTTCCCATTCCTGCTCCTGTTCTTCCGTGACCCGTACGTCTCGCGAAGTGTCAGCCATGTGGAAATCCACCCGTTTCCATTTGAAGAATAAGGTGGCAATTTCACATTCAACAGCCATGGCGCTGAGGATAATACTCAATGTAAAGTCGCCGTTGTCGATCTCCTGCTGAGCTCGATGTAACACCCGCATGCTGACTGTACTGCTATCAGCCGAATAGAGCACTGCACCACACCGCGTGCATTTCGCATCCGGGAGCTTCTGTGCGCCGACAGCCTTAACCGTTATCGGATTCCCGCACTGAGGGCATGGAACTGCAATGCTAAACCTCACCGGCAGTTTCTCCTTTTCGATGCTGCCCGATCCAGACCAATAATTCATCGACTTCGTCGGCGCCGAGGACTTCGAGAAAAATACGGCCAGCGTCAATTCGTTTCTCGCTGACATGGCAAAGCAAACCAAGGAAATCGGCAGCAGGCATTCGGACCTGGGCATCCACCTTTTCACACCACTTGATCACGATGGCGGGAGGTACGGACTTGTCAATGTGCATGTCAGACGGGGAGTCCCCTGCCAAGATGCCACTACGTCGACGCCTTCTGGCACTGGGGGGTCGAGTTCTTCGACATACTCTTGCAACTGCTGCGTGAATTCCGACCTGCAGTCGTAGCCGCACTTTCGGCAGATGCCTAGTTTTAACCACGAACGGTCATCGCCTGCGAACGGGTGTTCCTCAAGGCCGCATTTAGGGCAGTAAGGGACCTCGCTGAGGTTTGGAGCAAACAGAGATTCCAGGTAGATCCTCATGCTCTCGTCCTCCGCATGTACGAAAACTAGAGATTACGTCAGAGCGCCTACTCAGTCGAGGCTCACTGCCGTATTCTCCGCTTTGTGCCTTTTCGCGAATCTAACCTTTCTCCTGCGGCGGGCTAACGCACGCCGCAGGCGGTTGGAGGCCGATGCTCTCGGATGGAGGCTCAGCCGAGGAGTTCTGCTGCCGGCGTCGGCTCCCCTTCAGCCGAATTGGCAACCACTACCACTGGCTTTGGTTCTTCCGGCACGATTTCAAAGGTGACTCTGGGCAGCGTCGGAAGAATCTGCTGAGGGATGATTGTTTCCTGATTGAAGATCACGGCGCTGAGTTCGACCGGGCCATGCTTCCCAGGCACCCTGATCTTCTTGACGCATTGACGGTCGCCATCAGCTTGGACGACCTCGGCTTGCGCCAGAAGGTCATAGAGGCAGTGGTTGTTA